>Ga0335083_10000159_pt1 | contig 117800 bp, 108 predicted proteins | sample Lox_Sample_42_FD_206716 | JGI IMG/M metagenome (GOLD analysis project Ga0335083, IMG submission 206716) | Soil microbial communities from Loxahatchee National Wildlife Refuge, Florida, United States - Lox_Sample_4.2 | ecosystem: Environmental > Terrestrial > Soil > Wetlands | place: USA...
CGCCTGGCGGCTGCGCCGCCGCCTGGGCCAGACCGTGGTGGTCGTGGCGGGCGACGGCGCGCCGGGCGGCGATCACAGCCCGTAGGAGCGGCCGATCACGTCGAGCATGATCTCGTCGGTGCCCGCGCCGATGCGGTTCAGGCGCATGTCGCGCCACACCCGCTCGACGCCGTACTCGCGCATGTAGCCGGCGCCCCCGTGGATCTGGATGCACTCGTCGGCGACTTCGCAGGCGACCCGGGCGGCGTGGAGCTTGGCCATCGAGATCTCGCGCACGGGGTACTCGCCGTTCTGGAAGCGCCACGCCGTCACGTACACCATCTGGCGGGCCGACTCGATCTTGGTGGCCATCTCCGCGAACTTGTGGCGGATCACCTGGAACTTGCCGATTTCGCGGCCGAAGGCCTTGCGCTCGTGGGCGTATTCGAGTGTCCGATCGAAGCATTTCTGGGCGCCCGCCACGCACCCCGCGGCACCGATCAGGCGCTCGCCCTGGAGCTCCCACATGATGTGGTAGAAGCCCTTCCCTTCCTGGCCCAGCAGCGCGGTGGCCGGCACGCGCACGTCCTGAAAGGCGAGCAGGGCGGTGTCGGAGGCGTGCATGCCGAGCTTTTCCAGGCGCTTCTCGCGGATCACCCCGGGGGCGTCCATCGGCACGAGGAACAGGGTGAAGCCGTCATAGCCCGCCTCGGGGTCGGTCTTCGTGACGAGCACGATCACGTCGGCGCGGTGGCCGTTGGTGATGTAGGTCTTGGACCCGTTGATCACGTATTCGTCCCCGTCGCGGACGGCGCGGGTCTTGATCCCCGACACGTCCGAGCCGGCGTCCGGCTCGGTGATCCCCAGGCACAGGATCTTCTCGCCCTTGATCGCCGGCACCACCCACTGCTGCTTCTGCTCCTCGGTCCCGAAGGCGAGGATCGGGGGCATCGCCATGTCGGTGTGCACCGCCAGCCCCATCGCCAGCCCCCCGGAGTTGGCGTGGGTGATCTCCTCGGCGAGCACCAGGCTCGTGTAGTAGTCGCCGCCCTGACCGCCGTACTCCTCGGGCTTGTCCAGGCCGAGGAAGCCGAGTTCGCCCATGCGCGGGAACACCGAGTCGGGGAACGTGGTCTCCTCCCACTCCTCCGAGTGCGGGGCGAGCTCTTTGACGGCGAAGTTGCGGATCGACTCGCGCAGCGCTTCGTGGTCGTCGGTGAAGATGAAGTGCTTGCGGCTCGCGCTGTGGTCCGGCTTCAGGACGCTCGCGGCGGTTGCGGCCATGGGGTGGGTCTCCTGTTCGTGCTCTTGGAAGGGTGTCGGCAGGGCGCACCGCGCCCCTCCCGGGCGACGCTAGCGCAGGCACATCTAAAAGTAAATAGTGCAGCTATCTACTCCGCGCGTGCGGTCGCGGGGAGCTACGATGCGCCGATGGCCGGGGAGAAGGTCCTCTACGAGCTCGACGGCGCCGGCGTGGCGAGCATCACGCTGAACGACCCCGAGACCCGTAACGCCCTCTCCGCGGAGCTGCTCGAGGGTCTCTCCGGGGCGCTCGACCGGGCCCGCGGGGACGACGGCGCGCGCTGCGTGGTGCTGCGCTCCTCCAACGAGCGCACCTTCTCCTCGGGGGCCAACCTGGCCGGCTTCGCCGCCGACGTCCCGCTCGTGCACAAGCACTTCGGCTCGGACGAGTTCGTGGGCGTGTTCCGCCAGATCGGAGGGCTCGGCAAGCCCACCCTCTGTGCCGCCCGCGGCCACGTCCTCGCGGGCGCGCTGGGGATCGCGCTGGCGTGCGACCTGATCGTGGCGGGGGAGGGGGCCAGCTTCGGCACCCCGGAGATCAACGTGGGCGCGTTCCCGTTCATGATCATGGCGCTGATCTACCGCAACGTCCCCCGCAAGAAGGCCAACGAGATGCTCCTGCTGGGGGAGCGCATGGACGCCTCGCAAGCGCTGGCGGCGGGCATCGTCAACCGGGTCGTCCCCGACGAGGAGCTCGACGCGGCGGTGGCCGACTGGGCCGGGCGCCTGGCCGCCAAGTCGCCCGTGATCATGCGCCTGGGCAAGGAAGCGATGCGCCGCCAGCTCGACATGCCCCTCGACGACGCGCTGGACTACCTGCGCGCGCAGCTCACCCTGGCGATGTCCACGCAGGACATCGTCGAGGGCGTAACCGCCTTCTTCGAGAAGCGTGACCCGGTGTGGAAGGGGGCGTGATGGCCACCCGCGCGTCCTCCAAACCCGCCAAACCGGGGAAGGCCGCGAAGCCGGCGGACGCCGGCAAGGCCGCCACACCCGCCAAGGGCTCGCCGGCTCCGGAGGGCTCGCTGCTGCGGCCGCTGCTGGAGGATCTGCAGGAGCGCCGCGAGCACATCCGCATGGGTGGCGGGGAGGAGCGGATCGCCCGCCAGCACGAACAGGACAAGCTCACCGCCCGCGAGCGCCTGGCGCTGCTGATCGACGAGGGCACCTTCGTCGAGCTCGGCATGCACGCCCGGCCCCACTTCTCCCAGCGGGCGATGGAGGGCCGCGACGCCCCCGCCGACGGCGTGATCACCGGCTACGGCAAGATCGACGGGCGGCTGGCGGCCGTGTGCGCGTACGACTTCACCGTGATGGCCGGGTCGATGGGCATGACCGGCGAGCTCAAGGTCACGCGCCTGCGCGAACTGGCCCTGACCAAGCGGATCCCCTTCATCTGGCTGCTCGACAGCGCCGGCGCCCGCATCCAGGAGGCGGTGGGGTCGCTGTTCGCGGGCTCCGGGCACCTGTTCCGCGAGGAGGTCGTGATGAGCGGCGTGATCCCCCAGATCGCCGCCCTGATGGGGCCGTGCGCGGCCGGCACCGCCTACATCCCCGGCCTGGCCGACTTCGTGCCGATGGTCAAGGGCAGGGGCTCGATGGCGCTCGCCGGCCCCCACCTGGTGCGGGCGGCGATCGGGGAGGACGTCACCCAGGAGGAACTCGGGGGATCGCGGGTGCACTGCCGCCGCTCCGGTGTGGGGGACATGGAGGTGTCCTCCGACGAGGAGTGCATCGAGCGCATCAAGCAGTACCTGTCGTTCATGCCCCAGAGCTGTGAACAGGAGCCTCCCGTGCGGGCCAGCAAGGACCCCATCGACCGCGCCGACGAGGAGCTGCTCGACGTGCTCCCCGACTCCAACCGCAAGCCGTACGACATGTACGAGGTGATCCGCCGGGTCGTCGACGACGGCGAGTACCTCGACATCAAGGGCCAGTGGGCCAAGACGATCATCACGTGCTTCGCCCGCTTCGGGGGCCGCCCCGTGGGGATCGTCGCCAACCAGCCCCGCCAGCTCGGGGGGATCCTCGACAACGACTCCGCCGACAAGGCCGCCCGCTTCGTGAACCTGTGCAACGCGTTCGCGATCCCGCTGGTGTTCCTGATGGACGTCCCGGGCTTCATGGTCGGCACCAAGGTGGAGGCCGAGGGGATCATCCGCCACGGGGCCAAGATGCTGTACGCCGTCTCCAACGCCACCGTCCCGAAGATCACGGTGGTGATCCGCAAGGCCTACGGCGCGGGCTACTACGTGATGAACGGCCGCGCGTATGAGCCCGACATGATCGTCGCCTGGCCGAGCGCCGAGATCAGCGTGATGGGCGCCGAGGGGGCGGTCGAGATCGTGATGCGCAAACAGGTCGAAGAAGCCGACGACCCCGCGGCCAAGAAGGCCGAGCTGATCGACGCCTACCGCAAGATCATCGACGTCTACATCGCCGCCGGCAACGACATGATCGACGACGTCATCGACCCCCGCCAGACGCGCCCCGTGATCTGCCGCGCGCTGGAGATGGCCAAGGACAAGCGCATCGAGCGCCCGTGGAAGCGACAGGGCGTCGTACCGGTATGAGCACCCAGGAAGGAGCGACATGAGCGTCGAGGACCCCGTCGTCATCACCTGCTCGATCTCGGGGGCGATCGCCAACCGCGAGCAGTGCCCGGCGATCCCCTACACGCCCGCCGAGTATGCCGCCGAGGCGCGCCGGATCGTGGACGAGGGCGGCGTGATGATCCACATCCACGCCCGCAAAGAGGACGGCACCCCCAGCTACGAGGTCGAGGACTTCATGGCGATCACCTACGCCATCCGCGAGGAGGTCGGGGACGACGTGATCGTGAACTTCTCCACCGGCACCATCGGCGTGCCCCTGGAGAAGCGGATCGAGTACCTGCGGGCCTGCCGGCCGGAGGTGGCGGCGCTGAACATGGGCTCGATGAACTACGCCAAGTACTCCCGCACGCGCAAACAGTTCGTCTTCAACATGGTGTTCGCCAACCCGTTCGATGAGATCATCGAGCTGCTCGAAGCGATGAACGAGCTCGGCATCAAACCCGAGCACGAGTGCTTCGACGTGGGCCACGTCGGCAGCCTCGCCCCGCTGATCGACATGGGCGTGCTCCACCCCCCGCTGCACGTGGACTGCGTGATGGGCGTGGTCGGGGGGATCCCCCCCACCGCGGGAAACCTCGCCGCGATGGTCGCCAACATCCCCGCCGGCTCCCACTGGGGGGTGATCGGGATCTCCCGCGACCAGTGGATGCTCCTCGCCGCCGCGCTCACCCTCGGCGGTTCCATCCGCGTGGGCCTGGAGGACAACCTGTACCTGCCCGACGGGCGCATGGCCACCTCCAACGGGGAGCTGATCGCGAAGGCGAGGCAGATGACCGAAGACGTCGGCCGCCGCCCCGCCACCGTGCACGAGGCCCGCGAGCTGCTCGCCGTCGCACAGCGGGGGGCGCCCGTATGAGCCTCCCGTTGCAGGGAGTCCGCGTGCTGGATCTCAGCCGGCTGCTGCCCGGCGGGTTCTGCTCGCTGCTGCTGGCCGACTTCGGCGCGGAGGTGCTGAAGGTCGAGGACACCGGCATGGGCGACTACGTGCGCTGGTCGGCCCCCTTCTACGAGGGCGCCCACGAGAGCGCCCGCTCGGCGCTGTTCCTGGCGCTGAACCGCAACAAGCGCTCGATCCGCCTCGACCTCAAGCAGGAGGGCGGACGGGAGGCGCTGCTGGGGCTCGTGCGCGAGCACGACGTGGTGCTCGAATCGTTCCGCCCGGGCGTGCTCGACCGCCTCGGCGTGGGCTACGAGCAGATGCGCGAGGTCAACCCCGGGATCGTGTTCTGCGCGATCAGCGGCTACGGCCAGAACGGTCCCAAACGTGACGCCTCCGGCCACGACATGAACTACCTCGGCCTGATCGGGCTGCTGGGCCTGACCGGCGAGCGGGGCGGCCCCCCGGTGCAGGCGGCCGGCCAGATCGCCGACCTCGGGGGAGGGGCCCTGATGGCGGCCTTCGGGATCATGGCGGCGCTGCGCGAGCGCGACGGCGCCCCCGGGAGCCCCGGCTCCGGCGAGGGCCAGTTCGTGGACGTGTCGATGTGCGACGGGGCCCTGTCGTGGCTGGCGATGGTGGCGGGTGCGTACTTCGCCGACGGCAACGTCCCCCACCGCGGCGAGTTGCCCCTGGCCGGCTCGCTCGTCTGCTACCGCCCCTACGAGTGCTCCGACGGATGGGTCTCGCTGGGGGCCCTGGAGCCGAAGTTCTGGCAGGCGTGGTGCCGCGGGGTCGACCGCGAGGACCTGATCCCGCGCCAGTTCGAAGGGCCCGGCAGCGAGGCCCACCGCGCCGCGCAGGAGATCTTCGCCGCTCGCACCCGCGAGCAGTGGGAGGAGTTCGCCCGCAACCACGACTGCTGCCTGGAGCCGGTGCTCGAGCTCGACGAGGCGCTGGCCTCGCAGCTGGTGCGCGAGCGGGAGATGGTGGTCGAGATCGAGCAACCCGGATGCGAGGCGCCGGTGCGCCAGCTGGGGCTCCCGGTGAAGCTGTCACGCACGCCCGGCGACCACGCCCGGCTGCCCGGCCCCGCGCTGGGGGAGCACACCGAGACGGTGCTGCTCGAGGCCGGCTTCTCGCTCGCCGAGGTCGAGGAGCTGATGGGCAGCGGCGCGGCCGCGGGACCGGCCCAGGAGCGCCGCGACCCCACGATCCGCACGTGAGGCGCCACCCGTGAGGACGGGCACCGGCGCTGCGGGCGCCGCCACGCGGACCACGGGCGCCGCCACCCGGACTGCGGGCGCCGCCACCCGAACTGCGGGCGCCGCCACCCGGACTGCGGGCGCCGCCACCCAGGGGGGCGCCGCCACCCGGGGGGGCGCCACCGCGCCGGAGGGCGAGCTGGACGAAGGCCGGCTGCTGCGCATGAGGGAGCTGTCGGAGCGCACGGGGGTGAGCCCGGGGACGATCCGCTACTACCTGCGCGAGGGCCTGCTCGGCGGGGGCGAGGACATCGTTCGCACGAGCCGCAACATGGCCTACTACCCGGTCTCCTACGTGGAGCGGATCTCCCTGATCAAGCGCCTGCAGGAAGAGCGCTTCCTGCCGCTGCGGGTGATCCGGGGGGCGCTCGAGGAGGACCCCGGGCGGGTGCAGGCGCTGGTCGAGCTCGAGGACCGCATCATCGAGGGTGCCCTCGCCCGCGCCGCCGAGGGCGGCTGGCTGTCACGCAGCGCCGCCCAGAAACGCTACGGCGTCCCCCGCAACGTGCTCGACCGGCTCGCGGAGATCGGCGTGCTGACGCCCACCCGGCGCGGCTACGACAGCGACGACTTGCGCATCATCGAGGCGATCGCCAGCTTCCGCGCAGGTGGCTACGAGGAGGCGTTGGGCTTCACCGTGTACGACACGCTGCGCTACCGCGAGACGCTGGAACCGCTCGTGGAGGAGGAGATGAGGGCGCTGCTCGGCCGCCTGGCGGGGACGGTGGAGGTCGAGCGGGCGATGGAGATCGTCGCCGCCGGCGTGGAACCGTTGCGCGAGCTGATCGGGGCGATGCACTCGAAGCTGCTGCTCGGCGCCCTGCGCCGCCACCGCAGCGCTACCAGCGGGCGCGATGGTGCTCCATGACGCCGAGGCCCCGTGCCAGCTCCACGTGCCCGGGAAGCTCCCCCGCAAAGCTCCCGAACGGAGCCCGGTAGTCGCTGGACACCACCAACAGGTTGTCGCGGCGGCGGCGCAGCGCCTCGGCGGTGAAGCGCAGCTCGCTGCCGTCCTCGCAGCGGATCGAACGGAGATCGTCGGCGAAGCCCACCGGCAGGGCCTCGGCGGGCACCGACTCGACCCACACCGCCCGCTCGGAGCCGTTCGCGGGGTCGTTGACGCCGCTCACGAGGTTCCACGCCAGCGCGCGCCCGTCGGGTCCCTCGCCCACACCCGCGCTCCAGTACCACTCGGTGTGGCGCGCGTGGTGCCCGGCGGTGTCGTCGATCACGGCCAGCGCCTGCACATCCTCCGCGGCGCCCCCGTCGAGCGCCAGCGTGCCGCGCGCGGGGACGCCCGCCTGCTTGCGCGTCCACACCGAGGCCCCACCGTGCGGGCAGAGGGCCTCGATCCCGGCCTGTTCCTCGAGCTCGAGCTCCAGCGTCACGCCGCGACCGCGGTCGCGGAGGACCAGCGAACCAGGTCCGAGCGCCACCTCGCCGCGGCGGGGGACCATGCGCGTGCGCTCCCGCAGGCGCCCGGGTTGTCGCTCGTACAGCGCCCAGAAGGACTGCCCGAAGGGCCCCACGTGCACCACCGCGGCGCACGCCATGAAGCGCTCGCAGAAGACCCCCACGTAGCGCCACCGCTTCAGCGGGCGCGTGCCGCGGAACATCCCGCCCGGCACGGTCGCCTGCCGGGTGCCGGTGCCTTCGCTGATCGATGCCACGGCGGGTTATCCTCTTCTCTTTCGACTGACCGGTCAATCGCGTCCCGCCGCCTGGCGCGGCGGAAGGGGTCGCCGCCACCGGTATCTGCCCGACGAAGAGGTGCACCCTGAGGGTCTCCGCCGTCCAGCTCAACTCAAGCGCCGACCGCGACGCGAACCTGCAGAGCGCCGAGCGCCTCGTCCGCGAGGCCGCCCGCGCGGGCGCCGAGCTGATCGTGCTGCCGGAGAAGTGGACGTCGATGGGCGACGAGGAGCAGCTGCGGGCCTCGGCCGAGCCGCTCGACGGCCCGACGGTCGCGTGGGCGCGGTCGCTGGCGCGGGAGCTGGGGGTGGAGTTCGTTCCGGGCTCGCTGCTCGAGCGCCTGGAGGGAGAGGACAAGCTCGCCAACACCTCCCTGCACATCGACGCCGAGGGAGAGGTGCGGGCTGTGTACCGCAAGCTCCACATGTTCGACGTGGAAGTCGCCGGCAAGCGCTACCGGGAGTCCGAGCTCGAGCTCCCCGGGGAGGAGATCGTGCTGTCCCGCACGGCCCACGGCGCGGGGCTGGGGATGACGGTCTGCTACGACCTGCGCTTCCCCGAGCTGTACCGCATCCTCGCCGTGCGCGGGGCCGAGCTGATCACCGTGCCGGCCGCCTTCACGCTGCCGACCACCCGCGACCACTGGGAGGTGCTGCTGCGCGCCCGGGCGATCGAGAACCAGCTGTACGTGATCGCCGCCAACCAGTACGGCCCGCACCCCGCCGGCCAGCACTCGGGCGGGCGCTCGATGATCGTGGACCCGTGGGGGATCATGCTGGCCCAGGCGCCCGACGGGGAGGCGTTCATCGTGGCCGAGGCCGACCTCGAGCGCGAGCGGGACATCCGCTCGAGCCTGCCGTCCCTGGCCAACCGGCGCGGGGAGGCCTACCGCTGGCCCCAGGGGCAGACGGTTTGAGCACGCAGCGCTCGCGGGTGGGGCGCGGCCCACGCTCGAAGAACACCGAAGAGAAGCGCCGCCAGATCCTCGCGGCGGCGGTGCGGGTGTTCGCCCGCCAGGGGTTCCACGCCTGCCGCGTGTCGGACATCGCCGACGAGGCCGGGGTCGCCTACGGGCTCGTGTACCACTACTTCGCCTCCAAGGACGAGATCCTCGACACCCTGTTCCTCGAGCGCTGGAACGTGATGCTCGAGCTGATCCGGGAAGTGGACGCCGAGCTGATCCCCGTGCGCGACAAGCTGCGGGCGATCGCCTCCTTCATCATCGACAGCTACGCCCACGACCCCGACCTCATGAAGGTGATCATCGTGGAGGTCACGCGCGCGGCCAACTCCTTCGGCCAGACCCACCTCGCGGAGATCCGTCAGGCCTACGACATGATCGAGCGGATCGTCGGCAAAGCCCAGGCCGAAGGCCTGTTCCGGCCCGAGATCGACGCCCGCTTCGCCGCCATGACCTTCTACGGCTCGATCGAGCAGCTGCTCACCGGCTGGATCTTCGGGCTGCTGCCGGAGGGCGAGGAGCAGTTCGAGCGGGCCAAGTGGCTGGTCGTGGAGACGATCTGCGGCGGCCTGCAGACACGCACCGCCGAGCGCCTCACCGCCGGCGGCTGATCGCGCCACCGCTGCCGCGCGCAATACACTCCCGGCCGTGCAGAACGACATGGTCAAGCGGCTCATGTACTCGGCGCTGCTGACCGGCCTCGGCGCGCTCGCGAGCATCGCGGCCAACCGCGCTGCGGCGACGGTGTGGCGTCGCCTGTTCGCGGAGGAGCCGCCGGAGTGAGCTCCCCCGCAGAGCCCGGCCCAGGCCCCGCGTCGGGCGCCGGCCGCGGCCCCGCGTCGGGCGCCGGCCCAAGCCCCGCCTCGGGCGCTGGCCCAAGCCCCGCCTCGGGCGCCGGCCGCGGAGACGCTCCCCAGAACATCGCCACCGCGATCGCAGAAGTCTCCGAGCGCGCGGTCGAGCTCGTCCACGAAGAGGTCGAGCTGGCGAAGACGGAGTTCGCCGAAAAGGCCGCCGAACTCGCTCGCGGGGCCGCCATCGCGGCGGCCGCCGGGGTGTTCGTGGTGATGGCCGTGATCCTCGCGCTGGTGGGCTTCGCGTGGCTGCTCTACTACTACCTGCCCGGGCCCACGTACGCCTTCTTCTGGGGGTTCTTCGCAATGGCCGCGATCCTGCTCGTGATCGCCGCGGGCGCGGGGATGCTGGCCGCGAAAATCGTCAAACGCGGCGCTCCGCCGGTGCCCACGATGGCAATCGACGAGGCCAAGAAAATCCGTGACAGCGTCAGCGGGGCCGCCGACGACCCCTTCACCGGCGCCGCCAACGGCAAAGCCGCCACCGGGCCCGTGACGGCTGCACCGTCAGGGCCCACGGGACCTGGAGGACCGGCAGGGCCGGCTGGGCCGGCGGCCGAGGCGGGACCGGCGGGACCGGCGGGCGGGCAGAACAGCTGATGCCGGCCCGCAGCGCGGAGGAAATCCGCAACTCGATGGAGGCCAACCGCGCCGAGCTGGCGCTGTCGGTGGATCGCCTCCGGGGCGAGGTCACGCGCCTGACCGACTGGCGCACCCACGTCGAGCGCCACCGTCGCGAAATCGTGATCGGCGCGGCCATCGTGGGCTTCGCCGTGGGCGCCCGCATGCTGCGGGGACGCCGCCGCCGGCGCGAAGGCCGCTAGCACTCAGGCGAGCATCGAGCGCGGGACGCCGCCCACGCCGATCAGGCCGGGACCGGTGTAGGTGCCGATCACGGGTCCAACTTCGGAGACCATCACGGGCTCGGAGTCGAATATCTCCCGTCCCCGCTCCACCAGGCGTTCGGCCTGCTCGGGAGCCTGGATGTGCTGCACGACCCACCCGTCGCTGCCCGCCGAGTGCAGCTCGCGGGCGTAGTCGACCATGCGCTCGAATGCACGGCCCGCCGTCCGCACGCGCTCCACGGGCATGATTTCGTACTCGAGCGAGAGGATCGGCTTGATCTTCAGGGTTCCACCCAGCCACGCCTGGGCCTTGCCGATCCGCCCGCCGCGGCGCAGGTACTCGAGCGTGTCCAGGCAGAACCAGATGCGCAGCCCCTTTTTGGCGTTGAGGACCCGCTCGACGGTGGCTGCTTTGTCGGCCCCCGAGCGGGCCGCCGCCGCGGCCACCAGGGCCAGCAGCCCGAGTCCGCCGCAGCCGGTTTCACCGTCGATCACCTCGACACGGTCGCCGTCGCCGCGCTCCACGAGCAGGCCGTGCGCCTGGCGGGCGGCCTCGACGGTGCCCGAGATTCCCCCGGCCAGGTGCACCGAGACGATGTCGTGCCCGGACTCCAGCAGCGGGTCCCACACCTCCAGGAAGTCGCCGATCGAGGGCTGGGAGGTGGTAGGGAGTTCCGGATCGGTGCGCAGGCGCTGGTAGAAGGCGTCGAAGTTCGGCATGTCGAGCTCACGCACGGATTCCTCCTGCCAGCCGACGTACAGGCTGACCTGGTGGATGCCCTGCGCGTCCGTGAGGGTGCGCGGCAGGTAGTGGGTGCTGTCCGTGACGACGGCGACCGGGGACATGGGAGCGAGCACGCTACCGCACGGGCCAGCGCCGCCCGGTCACGGGTCGGCGACCTCCCGATGAAGCGTGCCGGGCCTAGCCGAGGACCTGCTCGAGCTCGCCCGACTCGTACATCTCGGCGACGATGTCGCAGCCGCCGACGAGCTCGCCCTCGACGAACAGCTGGGGGATCGTGGGCCAGCTCGACAGCGCCGAGAGCTCCTGACGGATGCGCGGGTCGGGGAGGATGTCGACGGCGGCGAACGGGGTGTCGAGCGACTGCAGGATCGCGACCGTGCGCGCGGAGAAGCCGCACGCCGGTGCCTCGGGGGTGCCCTTCATGAACAGGATCACGCGGTGCTCGGCGATCGCCTCTGCGATCGCGTCGCGGATCGGGCTGCTCCCCTGCTCGGCGGCGTCTGGCGCCGGGGGGGCGCCGGCAGCGGTCGCGCCGGCGGTGGGGGCCATCGGGACGGGGTCGAACTGGGCACTGGACATGGGTGTCTCCTGGCTCTAGGGGGCCGAAATCGTGCTGGGCGTGGCGGTCTTCAGTGACAGCGCGTGTATCGGGCCGCCGATCTCCTCGCCGAACACCCCGTAGACCAGGCGGTGCTGCTCGATGCGGCTGAGGCCTCCGAACGCCTCGGCCGTGACGGTGGCGCTGAAGTGGTCCCCGCCCCCGGTGAGGTCCTCGACCTCGGCCCGGGAGCCAGGGATCGCCGCCTCGATCCGCTGCTTGATCTCCTGTGGGGTCGGCATCGAACTCCAGGGTAGCCCCTCCTCGGGCGGTCCGCCGGTTGGCTCCCGGGAGCCCGGGGTGCCCCCTCGAGCCATAGCTATACTTTTCGAAGTCTTGACAGAAGGCCCAGCCCAGAGCACATGATCACGATCACCGACAAGGGTGCGGAGAAGGTCCGCGAGTTCCTCGAAGCCCAGCAGGCCGACGTGGCCGTCGCGGGGCTGCGCGTGGGGGTGCGAGGAGGCGGGTGCTCGGGCTTCCAGTACCAGCTCGCCTTCGACGAGCAGCGCGAGAACGACGTTGTCTTCGAGAGTCACGGCCTGAAGCTGCTCGTCGACGGGGACAGCCTGCAGTACGTTCGCGGCTCGATCATCGACTACGAGGAAAGCCTCCAGGGGGCCGGCTTCAAGGTCGAGAACCCCAACGTGGTCGCCGCCTGCGGCTGCGGATCCTCCTTCCGGGTCGCCGAGGAGGAGCAGGTCTCCGCGATCTAGACGGCGTCGCAGGCCCGCCGCGCCGCGCCGTCCGAACAAGCAGTCGCACATCCGCCCCAGGGCGGCGCTGACAGCGCTCGCGTGCCTCGCCGGTCTGGGCTGCTGCGCGTGCGGCGCCCGTGGCCGCGCCGCGGGCACGTCTACCGCACCGCGGGGCGGCACCGCCGCCGCGCAGGTGGGCGGCTCCGCGAACGCCCCTGTGAGCCGCCCGGCGATCGGGCTCACCGAGGACAACGCCCAGCTGCTGCTCGACCCGGCCGGCGACGGTGCGCCCGGCTGGGCCTCCTCCGCGGGCGCCTTCCGCCAGGCGCGCCGAGAGCTGTCCGCCCTGCAGCCCGCCTACATCCGCCTGCTGGTCGACTGGGCCGCGCTGCAGCCCAACCCCGGACGGCCACCCGACCTCACCCTGCCGGCCAGCGGGTGCGCGCGCACCGTCGGCCCGTGCGCCCCGTACCCCGGGCTCGGCGGAGAGCTGGCCGCGATCGCCTCCGAGCAGCGCGCGCGCCGCGCCGCGGGTCAGGCCGGTCCCGAAGTTCTGATCGACATCCTCGGTGCTCCCTCGTGGGCCGCCGCCGCGCCCTCGGGGTGCGAGCTCGCGGGCGCTCCGAGCGGGGCGCGGGCGCTCGCGCCGCATGCCCTCGAGGGCTACCGCGAGCTGATCGCCGCGGTGGTGGCGCAGGGTCGCGCCGCGGGCGTGGAGTTGCGCTGGTGGAGCCCGTGGAACGAGCCCAACGACGCTGACTTCCTCACGCCCCAGCGCGCGCGCTGCGACGCGTCGGCGGAGCCCGTGTCGCCGTCCCTGTACGCGCAGCTCGCGCGCGCGATGGCGGGCGCGCTGCACGCGAGCGATGCGGGCGCCTCGATCGTGCTGGGGGAACTCAACGGCGGCGCGGGCGACTCCCCGCACGCGACCAGCGTCGCCGGCTTCGTCGCGGGTCTGCCCAGCGGCGTCGTGTGCCTGGCCTCCGCCTGGTCGGTGCACGCGTACGCGTCCTACGGCAGCGCCCGTCGGCGCGGGGCGGATGGCGTGGCCGAGCTCGAAGAAGTGCTGGCACGGCGCGGGGGCTGCGGGACGCGCGCCCCCGTGTGGGTCACCGAGACCGGTGCCGGGGCGCCGCACCCAGGCGACCCGGGCCGGGTCTCGCAGGGGCAGGAACTCGAAGCCTGCCGGGCGCTCGCGGAGGACCTGGCGCGGTGGTTCGCCGATCCCCGCGTGGCGGCCGTGTTCCAGTACAGCTTCCGCGACGACCCGGCGTTCCCGGTAGGGCTCGCGAGCGCGAGCCTGGGCAGTGTCCACCCGACGTATGGGCTGTGGCTGTCACTCGCCCGCGCACGCGCGGACGGATCACGCGCCGGCGTGGCTGCGGCGGCGGCGGGGCAACGTTCATCCATCCCCTGCACCCCCTGAGGTTTGAGTTCCTGCCCGCGCGGGTAGGAATCGCCTGTCGCACTCATTCCGTAGCGCGCCTCCTTCGGAGCAAAGACGGTTAGGGCGACATTCAAGGAGGGCAGTAGGTCACCACAGGGATTCGGGGAAACGAGGGTAAGGCGTTGCCGTCACCTCAAGCAGCAGCAGACACATCGTCGGCGACGCTCCGTCTCGGAACCCCCGGTCCGTCCAACACGGTCTAAAGCAACCGAGGGTAAAGGAGTAGCAACAGAAATGAAGCGTTTGAGCGTTGTGGGACTGCTTGTCGCAGCCCTGTGTCTGATGATCGCAGGAACCGCGAGCGCGAAAGGTCCCAAAAACCTCACCCTGAGCACCGCCAAAGGGCCTCTCGCCGCGGGTGCCAATGTGAAGGCCGAAAGCACCAACCTGATCTTCGAAACGAGCGCTGGGAACCTGGAATGCTCGACCAACATCATCGAAGGCACGGTCGGCAACAACGGCGCCAAGAAGGACAAAGGCTCGATCACCAAAGAGGAATCGACAGGCACCGAAGCCGGCGGCCAGTGCAAAACCACCACTCCCTTCGGGCCCACGACGATCACGACCTCGAACCTTCCCTGGGAAGTGATCTTCACGTCCAAGGGCGCCAACGAAGTGAAGGCCCACAAGGTCTCCTTCACCTCGACGTTCGGCGGCGGCGTGGCCTGCACCTTCGAAGCGTCGAAGGTCAAGAGCAGCTTCACGATCGGCGGTCCGCTGAGCCTGAGCACGACCAAACAGAAGTTCAAGGCCAGCAAGAAGATCAGCAACCCGCAGTGCCCGAAGGAAGGCACGCTGACGGGTACGTGGTCGGTCACCTCGGGCAGCGAAGTCGTCTCGACCGAACTCACCCTATAGCCGCAAGAAGATCGTTCGACTAGCAGCAAGGAAGTACCAGCAGCAGAAGCAGTAGGCAGATGAACAGGGCCGGCCCGGAGTCATCTCCGGGCCGGCCCGCCTTTCAAAGGCAGGATCGATCGGGGATGAGCGTGATAGTTGGATCTGGCCGCAGCGTTCGGGCCGGCGGGCAGCAGCCGCGAGGCGGCCTGCGTATACGGCGTGGTTCGTGGCCGACGAAGGGTGAGCGGCCCTCAGGCCGAGGCACGAGGGAGTACGGCCGCCGGTGGCCTCGACGCGCCTGGCTGACGGCGCTGGTCTGCACTTCGTTGTGCGGCGCCTCGCTGGCAGCGGCGGTTCCGGCCCTTGCCGGGAGCTCTCCCTGGGAACTGTCCTCCGTGCACGCTCCCTCGAACGTGCCGCTGAGGCCCACCGTCAACCAGGTGATGACGCTGCGCTTCCACGCCAACGTCGGCAAATTCCTGCTCGAATTCGAAAACGAACAGACCGGCGAAGCCGGCGAAACGAAATATCTCCCATTCGACGCCACCGCCAAGGAAGTCCAGGACGCGCTCGAGAAGCTCAAGAGCGGTGAACCGAAAACGGCGATCGGCGCGGGCAACGTGCTCGTCGCCGGGGGCTATGACCCCGGAACCGAAACCGGCACCTACACGATCGAATTCACCGGGGCGCTCGGCGCACGCTACCTCGGCACCGAAGTGCTTGGGCTCGAATCGGAAGCCACCTCCCACGAAGAAGAAAAGTTCGAAAAGGAACAGGAACAGGCGGGCGGCGAACTCGAAGCGCAGGAACCGGAAGGCGAAGTCGAACTGACGACCCCCGGCTACCGGGACGGCGTCGACTACCAGCTGATAGCGGTCAACCGCGGCGCAACGCCGATCGCCTCGGAACCCGGTCACCCGGTCACGATCGTCGAGAAGCTCCCCGACGGGCTGACAACGGTGGAAATGCCCAAGGGCGAAGTGCACAGCGGGGAACGCGCCGGGGAAGGGTGGCGCTGCCGGGTGCCGGCCGCGGGCCTGTCGGAAAAAGAACTCGAAAAGCGCCGGCGCGAAGAAGAAAAGCGCGACCAGGAAGAGAAGCTGCCGGAAGGCGCGGGTCTGAGCGAAGTCGAATGCACGCTCGTCAACTTCCGTCATCCCGAAGCCGTACCGGTGGTGTATCCGGACGGCACGGCCGCCTCCCTTCCGATCGAAGCGCAGCTCGACACGAATGCCCTGCAGGCGGCCACGAGCATCGAAAACAAGGTTCGCGTGGAAGGCGGCGGAGTCGAAGCGAGTGAAATCGGCGAAACCGCCCCCATCTCCTCCCAGGAAGCCCCCTTCGGCGTACAGACCTTTGGCGCCCGCACGACGGGACCGGACGGCCAGACCTACACCCAGGCCGGCGGTCATCCGTATGCGGCCTCCACGAGCGTGTTCTTCAACACGTCGCTGCGCACCGGCCCCGAAGGCTTCACCGAACCGTCGGTGGTCAGCCGCGTGAAGGACGTGGACGTGAAGCTGCCCGCGGGCTTCTACGGCAATCCGCTGGCGACGCTCGAAAAGGAAGGTCACCCGGAACGGTGCCCGCAGTCCCAGTTCACCGAGGGCGTCCCCGGCGGACCCGTCCCACACGGCTCCTGTCCTCCCTCCACGCAGGTGGGCGAGGTGAGCGTGTTCCTCAAAGAATTCACCGCCCAACCGGAAACGGTCGCCCTCTACAACCTGCAGCCGCCGGCCGGGGTTCCGGCCGAGTTCGGCTTCATCTACTCGAACCTTCCGATCCGCCTCGATGCCCACGTCGTCCACGAAGACGCCAACGGCGGCGAATACCGGGTAAGCGTCACCTCCTCGGACATCAACGAGGCCTACGACGTGTTCGGTGTCCAGCTCACGCTGTGGGGCGAGCCGGCGAACTCCTCCCACAACCCGGGACGCTTCAAGAACCTGTTCGAAATGAACGCCGAACCGGGCGGGCCCGAAGCGCCGTTCCTCACCAACCCGGCCGATTGCGCCGTCGAGGCCGAAGCGCTGGAAGCGGGCGCGTCCGACGCCAACCTGGCGCCGATCACGACGGCGCTGATCGACAGCTGGGAGAACCCGGGCGCCCAGGACGCCCTCGGCCAGCCCGCCCTTCCCGACCCGAACTGGTTCGAAGCGCAGGCCGTCTCACCGCGGGTCACCGGGTGCGAATCGCTGAAGTTCGAACCGAGCTTCTCGTTCCTGCCGCGAACGCAGGCGAGCAGCGAAGCCGAAGCGGAAGCGCAGGAAGCACAGGGTCCCACCCAGACCACCGCGGCCGACTCACCGTCCGGCTACACCTTCCAGCTACAGCTCAAACAACACGAAACCCCAAGCGAACTGGCCAGCCCCCAGCTGCGCAACACGACCGTGACGCTGCCCGAAGGGGTGACGCTGTCGCCGTCCTCGGCGAACGGGCTCCAGGCGTGCACCGCCGATCAGATCGGCCTCGGCTCGACAGCGCCGGGCAACTGCCCGCTCGCCTCGCAGGTCGGCAAGGTCACGATCGTCTCCCAGCTGCTGGAAAAGCCGCTGGAAGGCCGCGTCTACCTCGGCCAGCCGGCGTGCTCTCCATGCGACGGCGCGCAGGTGGAAGGCGGCCAGCTGGTGAAGCTGTACATCGAAGTCGAAGGCGCGGGCGTGCGCGTCAAGCTCCCCGGCTCCGGATCGGTCAACCAGAGCACCGGCCAGGTCACCACGACGTTCCTCAACAACCCCCAGCTGCCGTTCGAAAAGCTGACCCTGAAGCTGAAGATCGGCCCGCGGGCGCCGCTGGAGAGCGCGCAGGTGTGCACCAGCGGCCTGCTGTCCTCGGCCACGCTGACGCCGTGGAGCGTCGGCGCCACCACGCCGGGCGGGGAAGCCGTCGGCGGCACCCCCGTCCCCTCGCCGTTCACGGCCGAAGGTCCGTTCGGGATCACCGGGTGCCCGGCGAGCCTGCCCTTCGAACCCGGTTTCAGCGCCGGCAGCGAATCCTCGGGCGCCGGCCGGTACACGAACTTCGACGTCACCTTCACCCGCCGGGACGGCGAACAGAACCTCTCCGGCATCACCGTCCACACGCCTCCGGGGCTGCTGGGCAAGATCGCGGGGATCCCGCGCTGCGAAGGGGCCGCCGCCGAATCGACGACGGAACCGTGCCCCGCCGCATCCCAGCTCGGCACCGCGACCGCCGCCGCCGGCCCCGGCAGCGAACCGTACGTGGACAGCGAAGGACGGGTCTACCTGACGGGCCCCTACAAGGGCGGCCCGTTCGGCCTGAAGGTCGAAGTCCCGGCCAAGGCGGGGCCCTTCGACCTCGGCACGGTGGTCGTGCGCTCCGCTATCACCATCGACCCTCGAACAGGCGCGATCACGGTCACCAGCGACCCGCTGCCGCAGAGCATCGATGGCATCCCGCTGCGGCTGAAAGCCGTGAAGGTCGACATCAACCGGCCCGAATTCATGTTCAACCCGACCAACTGCGAAACGCAGTCGGTATCCGCCTCGCTGTCGGGAGCCCCGGCCGCCCCCGCGGAATCCGCCGGCAGCTTCCAGAAGAGCGTGCCGTTCACGGCCAGCTCGTGCTCGTCGCTCGGCTTCGCCCCTGTCTTCACCGCTTCCACCGAAGGCACCTGGAGCAAAGCCAACGGCGCCGGCTTCCACGTGACGGTGACGCAGCACCCGGGTGAAGCATCGATCCGCAAAGTCGAACTGCAGCTGCCCGAAGACCTCCCCTCGCGGCTTCCGACGCTGCAGAAAGCATGCACCGAACAGCAGTTCGCGCAGAACCCCGCAGGGTGCCCGGAAGGGTCGTTCGTGGGAACCGCCACGGCCCACACGCCGGTCCTCGATGCGCCGCTCACGGGTCCCGCGATCCTCGTCTCGCACGGTGGCGCGGCGTTCCCGGACCTGGTGTTCCTGCTGCAGGGCGAAAACGTCCACGTGGAACTGGTCGGCAACACATACATCAAAAAAGTCTTCACCAACGGGGTCGAACACGAGGTCACGTTCTCCAAATTCGAAGCCGTCCCGGATGCTCCGATCAGCTCGTTCGAAACCAACCTCCCGGCGGGACCGCACTCCGTCCTCACCGGCTACGGCAACCTCTGCAGCGCGCCGCTGTACGCGCCCACCACGATCGTCGCCCAGGACGGCGCCCGGATCGTCCAGAACACCCAGATCGCGGTGTCCGGCTGCTCCCCCTCCGCGCCCAAGCTGACGATCGTCAGGACGCGCGTGAAGGGCAAGAAGGTGATGGTCACGCTGAAGCTCTCGACCGCCGGCACCGTGGCGCTGTCGGGCAGCGGCTTCAAGGCGCTCAAGAAGGGGCTGGCGGCGGGACGGCGTCTGCTCACGCTGGGGCTCACGAACGTCGGTAAGCGCGCCGTCAAGCACCGCCACAAGCTGAAGCTGCGCGCCACGCTCACCGTCGGCAAGAAGACGGCGACCAGGACCGCGAGCGTGAAGCCGTGAGCCCCCGGGGCCCGCTCGTGTCGGCACCGCGCAGGGCGCACGCGTGCGCGCCGGCGGTGCTGGTGGCGGCGCTGACGCTGGTGCTTGCCCACGGGGCCGTCGCGCGCGCGGAATCGTGTCCCAACGCGGGACCCCGCGCCGAACAGGGCATCGCCGAAGGCGCCACCCACTCGCTGCCCGACTGCCGCGCCTACGAGCTGTCCTCGCCGCCGCTGAAGAACGAGCAGGAAGTCAACGTCCCCGACCGCTTCGTGGCGGAAGCCTCCTTCCAGGCCGCCGAAGAAGGGGGCGGCGTCGTGTACTCGCTCACCGGCGCCATCCCCGGCAGCGAATCGGGTGGCCTGTACGGGCACGTCGTGTCGAGGAGCCCCGCCCCCGGCAGCTCCTGGAGCGCCACGCCGCTGGAACCGAGCGACCGCCTCGGCGGGCTGCACGGCGCCGGTGAGAACTCGGGCGAATTCGAGTCCTTCTCGCCGTCGCTGGGATGTGGCGCGATCCGCACCCGCCTGGCCGCGCCCGCGTTCCCCGGAGACGAACAACCGCAGCTGCCGGCGGGGCCCGAAGGCGAACCGCTCGAGTCCCCCGAAGAACAGATCGACAACCTCTACCTGTGGCGCGGCCCGGACGAATACACGCTGATCTCGAACGTGCGCCCGCCGAACCCCGACAAGTCACCCGAAGGACCCACCTACCACGTCGACGGGATCTCCGACGACTGCTCCACGGTGCTGTTCGAGGACGACAACGCCGGCTACCAGCTGCCCGTCGGCCCCGGCGGTGAACCGGCGCCCCAAACCTCGCTGTACGAATGGAAAGTCGGTTCCTCGCCGGAAGCGTGCCGCGCCAACCAGGAAACCTGCCGTCCGGTGGTGGCCTCGGTGCTGCCCGACGGCGCGCTCGCCGAACAGGTGATCGACGCCCACGCCGGCGAATTCTTCTCAGACCTGCACGAGCTGTCCCGTGACGGGCGCCGCGCGTACTTCACCGCGATCTCCGACGGCAAGGGTCCGGGCGAAGAAAAGGACGCGCACGCGCGCCAGATCTACCTTCGTGAAAGCGGCCACACGACGGCCGTGTCGATCTCGCCGAACAAGGAAATCCGCGACACCGGCGCCAAGTTCGAGGCGGCCTCGGCCGACGGCGGCCGAGTGTTCTTCGTGGCCAACTACGGGCTCGCCGCGCCCGACGGCACGAGCACTTGCCTGCTGGAAGACATCAACAAGAGCAAAGACGAAAACAACGGTGCCGGCACGGGCTGCGACCTGTACGAATACAACGTCACCAGCGGCACGCTGAGCGACCTGTCGGCCGACACGAGCGACGCCCACGGAGCCGACGTGCGCGGAGTGCTGGGCGCCTCCGAAGACGGGTCGGTCGTGTACTTCTCCTGCACCGGCCAGCTCGTCCCCGGCGAAGGCAACAGCGCCGAAGAAAACGAACGCACCGAAGGCACCACCCGTTCGGGTGAGGCGAAAACCGAAGCCGAAGCGAACGTTTACGCCTACAGCGCGGGCGTACTCCACTACGTCACCACGATCGGGGAAGCCGAAGCCGGCGGGTGGAACCTAGGAGGCAACCCGCTCGTGGAAGTCGACGCGATCTCGGCCAACAAGGGCATGCACTACTACAACGCCCGCGTATCCCCCAGCGGCGCCTACCTGCTGCTGGCCACCCGCCACCGCGTGGGCGCCTACGACAACACCCAGCAGGAAACCGGCAGGCTGGAATGGGAGGAGTACGAGTACTCGCTGCAGTCAGGCACGGTGAGCTGCGCCTCGTGCAATCCGACCGGCGAACAGCCGATCGCCGACCAAAACGACCAGTTCTCGCCGCTGGGTCCCTTCGACGTCGTCCAGAACGGCGTTGTCAAGCGCAACCTGACCGACGACGGGCGCGTGTTCTTCGACAGCCTCCAGCCGCTGCGCACTACCGCCGGAGGGACCTCGTTCACCGCCACCAACCACAGCGTGAACGTGTACGAATGGACGCCCGCGGGCCTCGAAGGGTGCGAACCCACCGAAGTGCCCGAAGGCGAATCCGGTGCGGGCGGGTGCCTGGCGCTGCTGAGCACCGGCACCGATCCGTTCCCGACCTACTTCGAGGGCGCCAGCGCCGACGCCCACGACGCCTACATCACCACCCACGCCGCGCTCGTGCCCCAGGACCAGGACGGGCTCAACGACATCTACGACGTGCGTGTCGGGGGTGGCCTGCCGCCGACGCCGCAGTCGCCGTCGTGCTCCGCGGAAATGCAGGGCTGCCAGCCGCCCGGTCAGGGTCTCGGCTCCTCGCAGCACGCCAGTGAATCGGGCGCCGGCGGCGGCAACCTCACCAGCAACGTCACGCCGCCGCCACCCGGGAAAGGCGTCGGGGCCGCGCAGGCGGTGAAGGCCTACGTCAAGGGCAAGGTCAAGGGCACGACCGCGACGATCTCGGTGGTCGCACCGGCCAAGGGCAGAATCCTCGCGGCGGGCGCCGGCCTCACGAGCGCGAGGATGAGCGCCGCGAAGGCGGGGACCTACCGGCTGAAGGTGTCGCTGACGGCCAAGAAGCGCAAGCTCCTGCACCGCAAGCACAAGCTCAAGCTGAAGCTCCGCGTCAGCTTCTCCCCGGCGCAGGGCCGGGGGTCGGCCACGACCGCGTTGCTGACGTTCGTCTGAGGGGGCATCCATCCAACCGCAGCACGAACTCGAAGGAGGAGGGTCCGAAGATGAGAAGGACAGCTATCGGGGGGGCGCTCGCAGCGCTGGCGCTGCTGGCAACGGGGAGCCTGACCGGCGTGGCGGGGGCCAAAGGCCCCAACCTGCTCACGCTCAAGACCGCCAAAGGTGAACTCGCGGTGGGCGCCCAGGTGGTCGCCCAGAGCAGCGACCTGACCTTCGAAACGAGCTCGGGGAACCTCGAATGCTCGAACAACGTCCTGGAAGGATCGCTCTCCAAGAACAACGCAAAGAAGGACGAAGGCGAGATCGAAAAAGAGTCCTCGACCGGTGGCGAACCGGGCGGGCTGTGCAAAACCACGACCCCGCTCGGGCCGACCGAAATCAAAACCAGCAACCTACCGTGGCTCACGGTCCTCAGCGCCAAGGGAATCGACGAAGTCAAGGGCAAAAAGGTCAGCTTCACGTCGGTCTTCCCTGAGGGCAACGCCACCTGTGTGTTCGAAGCCGCCAAGGTCAAGAGCACCTTCACGATCGGCGGTCCCATGACGATCGTGACCAACAAACAGAAGTTCAAGCTGAACAAGAAGGCGAGCTCGCCGGTGTGCCCGCGGGAAGGCACCCTCACGGGAACCTTCCACGGCACCTCCAATGGCGAAGTCGTGGAATCCGAATTGACCTGAGGCGAGCCGGCGTGGACCGGCGGCGGGCGGCGCTGGCGTGTTTAGCGCAGCCCGTCGTCGGGTATCACGTTCGTGTTCGGAACCGTGGAATCGACGCCGTCGGCTGACGACGGATGGGCGGCCGGCATCGGGAGAAGGAGTCTGGAGACGATGAGACGCACTGGGTACTTGATGGTCGCGATACTGGCTGCGTGCGCCCTGGCGGCGCTCGACGCCGGTGTCGCCTCGGCGGAACTGCCCGAAATCGGCCGTTGCGTGAAGGTCGAAGGCACGAAGGAAGGGCACAGGACGAAATTCAACGGCAAATACTCGAACAAAAAATGCACCACCGTCAGCTCGACGGGCACGGGCAAGTTCGAATGGATGGCGGGGCCGGGCGAAGAAAAGGGCTTCGAAAGCCCAGGCACGCTCGAACCGGTCACGCTCGAAACGCCATCCGGTACGGCGGTCGTGTGCAAGGACTCCAAGCAGTTCGGCGAATATCTCGGGCCGAACACCGAGAAGGACGAAATCAGCCTGTATGAATGCACGCTCAGCACCACCGGTGAAACGTGCCAGAGCGTGAGGCCCGAAGAAATCCCACCGCTGCCGGAAGCGGGAACGATCATCTCGCAGGCGCTCGAAGGCAAACTCGGTTACATCAAGAAATCGGCCCTCAAGCCGCAGATCGGCTGGGAATACAAAGCCAAAACCGGGCCCTTCCTGTTCATCTTCGAATGCGGCAGCACGCCGCTGGTGACGACCGACATCACGATCGAAGGGGCCTTCATTTCACCGATCATCAAACCGGTGAACAGGATGGCCGAAGAATACAAGCTGCACTCGGTGGCCGCCGGCGGCAAACAGACTCCGGAAATGTTCGAAGGCGGCGCCAAAGCGACGCTGACCGCGGCGATCCTGGAACCGAAAGCGCTGAAAGCGACAACCGAAGCAATCGCGTTCTCCGCTCCGGAAGAAGAACAGTCCTTCTCCGAAGACATGGAGTTCAAAGCCGCGCCCTAGCACACGGCACCACGAGCACCCTCGGTAGCCAGTTCCCTCAGTTCTATCGCAGCGGGGCCGGCCTAGCCCTCTGAGGCCGGCCCCGTCGCGTGTCCGCCCCCCGACTCCGCGACGCGGGCGCAATTGGTGATTCTCGACGCAGCCAATCGGTAATCGTCGACGCAGGCCAATCGTTGATTGTGGACGCAGGCCAATTGGTGATTGCCGAGGGCAGGCATGCGGGTATGTGATGAGCGGCGGCTCACGAAGCCGCCGGGGACCGCGGGGTTTGTCGCGGCCCGCGCTCAACCAGACGTGCAGAAAGGGAGTGTGAGCAACCGGTGAGAAACGCAGCGGGGGTCTTGGTGATTGTGTGCGGCCTGTGTCTGGCCATCGCCGGCAACGCCGGCGCGGCCCTTCCAGAACTCGGCCGCTGCGCGAAGGTGCAGGGCGTCAAGGAAGGCCGCAAGACGATGTACCACGGGAAGTACACGAGCAAAGCGTGCACGAAGGAAAGCCCCGGCTCGACGGGCAAGTACGAATGGAGCGCCGGGCCCGGAGAAGAAAGGGCGTTCGAAAGCCCCGGCACGCTCGAACCGGCGACGCTCGAAACGACCGGTGGCAGGCAGATCGCGTGTGCGAACTCCAAGCAGTACGGCGAATACCAGGGGCCGACGAGCGAGAAGGTGGAAATCAGCCTGTACGAATGCAGGGAAGCCGCAAGCGGGGAACCGTGCCAGAGCCTCAGACCCGAAGAAAACCCGCCGGCGCCGGAAGAAGGGACGATCATCTCGCTTCCCGCCGAAGCACAGCTGGGGCTCGTCTCCGGCGGAGGGAAGCCGACGGTGGGGTGGGACTACAAACCCCAGACCGGCTCGGATTTGTTCGCATTCGAATGCGGCAAGACGACGGGTGTCGGCACGAAGGTCTCGATCGAAGGGTCCTTCATCGGGGTGGTCTCGAAGATCGTCGATCACATGGGTGAAGAAGACAGGATGCGCTACAAGGCCTCGCACGGAGTGCAGTCCCCCGAAGCCTTCGACGGCGCCACGCCGGACGTGCTCACCGCCAGCTTCCTCAGCCCCAGCCTGCAGAGCACGAGCGAACAGATCGGCTACAGCGGCAGTGAAGAACAGTCGCTCTCCGAAGCGATGGAGATAAAAGCGGTCCCATAGCCGGGCTCGCAACTCCGTAGCCGCGCGCGCAGGGGCCGGTCCCCTTCCCCTGGGGCCGGTCCCGCAGCGCGGGACTCAGATCGGTTCGTTGTGCAGGGAGCGCCAGAGGTAGCGGCAGGCGAGCGTGCGGTAGGGCCGCCACGGCTCCCCGATCTCCTCCATCTCGGCGACGCTCGGGGCCTCGGTCAGTCCGTAGGCGCGCTGGATCGCCTTGCGGATGCCGAGATCGCCGGTGGGGAGCACGTCCGGGCGCTCGAGCTGGAACATCAGGAACATCTGCGCAGACCACAGGCCGATGCCCTTGACGGCCACCAGCTCCTGCACGACCTCCTCGTCGGGCAGGTCGTCGAGTCGCGCGAGCTCGAGCTCACCGGACACCACGTGCTCGGCCAGCGAGCGCAGGTAGGAGGTCTTTGCCCGCGACAGGCCGGCGGCGGCGCGCAGCTCTTCGGGGTCCTCGGCGAGGATCTCGTGGGGCGTCGGCGGGCGGCCCCCGTAGCGCGCCGTGAGCCGCCCGTAGATCGCCCTGGCGGCGAGTACCGACAGCTGCTGGCCGGTGATCGCGCGCACGAGCGCGCCGTAGTGGTCCTGGGGGTCCGGCCGCCCGGCACGCGCCGAGGGGAGGCGCCCCACGCTGTCGATCAGCTTCGACATCACGGGATCCGACGCCTGCAGGTGGGCCTTGGCCCCGCGCGGCGTTCCCCGTCGGGGGCGGTCGGTCCCCTGCTTGCGCGACCCGGCCGCTCCCGCCGGCGACGCCACGGCTACAGCGCGGGCAGCTCGGCGGCGAGCGACACCGGCTCCCCGTCGAGGGCCCCGAGTGCCCTCTCGAGCGACATCGCGATGCACGTGAAGCTAGGCGTGTCGCGCACCGTGTAGCGCGAGGCCTCCGTCGTACGCAGGCGCTGGACGAGGTCCAGGAAGGTGCCGACGTCGTCGGTGTCGAAGGCGACCACGAACTCCTGGTCGTCGAGCCCGAAGGAATAGGTGGTGTGGTTGTCCACTCCGGGATATTCCCGCCCCACCTGGATGTGGCCCTGCATGATCCGCCAGCGCTCCTCGGCCGGGAGCGCGTACCACTCCCGGGACTTCACGAACGGGTACACGAATACGTACTTTCCGCGGAACGTCCGCGGGACGGTGCGATCGTCTTCGGAGTACTCGGAGCTCTTGCGCATGCCCAGGAAGGAGTGGGGGATCTGCGCCCACCGCATCAGCCCGCTCTGCGAGAGCACCACGTGGAACTCGTGGATGCGCTCGAGGTTCTCGGCCTCGGCGATCAGCAGCAGTTCCGCGTCGCCGCGCGTGCCGACGAGCGAGAAGCTCTGCAGCAGGTGGCCGTCTGCGAAGTCCTCGCAGGCGGCCGCGAATTCCTGCTTGTCCCGCGCCCGGTCCCGGGGGTCGGTCCGTCGCCAGGCGGGGTCGAGCTTCAGGAAGGTGTACTTGACGAAATGCCTGGCGCTCACCTGGGGCGGATTATCGCAGCGGTGCCGTGCCCATCGCCCCCGCGAGCGCGTCGATCCGCAGCGGGGGCTGTGCCCATCGCCCCCGCGAGCGCGTCGATCCGCAGCGGGGGCTGCGCCCATCGCCCCCGCGAGCGCGTCGATAGAGTAGGGATCCGTGCGGATCGCGCTGCTGTCCCCGTACTCCTGGACCTATCCGGGCGGCGTCACGCGACACATCGATTCGCTCGCAGCTGAGCTGAGGGCGGCCGACCACGACGTGCGCGTGCTCGCCCCCTACGATCCCGACGACGAGCTCTCGCGTCGCCTGCACCGCGGCGCCCGCCCGCAGCGGGTCGAGGTGGGGGACGAGTTCTTCTCGCTCGGACGCACGGTGGGGATCCCGGCCAACGGCGCCGTGTCGAACCTGAGCGTGTTCGCACAGGGGCTCTTCCGCATGCGCGAGGAGCTGCGCCACGGCGGCTACGACGTGCTCCACGTGCACGAGCCGGTGGTCCCGGTGCTGAGCTGGGACGCGCTGTGCTCGCTGGGGACGCTTCCGCTGGTGGGGACCTTCCACACCTACTCGGAGAACCTCCTGACCAACGGGGGCGCCGCCGTCGTGCTCGGAGGGCGCCGGCGGATGAACCGGCTGCACGCACGCATCGCGGTGTCCGAGGCGGCCGCGTGGACGGCACGGCGGTTCTACGGGGGACGCTATGCGGTGATACCGAACGGCGTGCAGATCCCCGCCACGCCGGCGCCGGCGCGGGCGCGGGCGCGGGCGCGCGACGCAGGGGAGCCGCTGCGGATCGTGTTCGTCGGCCAGGCGGTGGAGCGCAAGGGCCTGCCGGTGCTGCTGGCGGCGTTCGAGGCGCTGCGCGAGCAGATTCCGGCGACGCTCACGATCGTCGGTGCGGGGGAGGCCGAGGTCGCCCACATGATGCTCGACGGCCGGGGCGTGCGCGCGCTCGGCAAGGTCGACGAGCAGCGCAAGCTGCAGGAGCTCCAGGACGCCGACGTGCTGTGCGCCCCGTCTCTCGGCGGGGAGAGCTTCGGGATGGTCTTGACCGAGGGGTTCGCGGCGGGCACACCGGTGCTCGCCTCCGACATCCCGGGCTACCGGGACGTGGTCCGCGACGGGCTCGACGGGGTGCTGGTGCCCTCGGGCGACCCGCTGGCGCTCGCACAGGCATTGCGTGGACTGGCCCTCGACGAGCCGCGGCGGGCGCAGATGGCGGCCCGGGCCCGCGAGCGCGCGGAGCGCTACGCCTGGCCGACGGTCGCCGCCGAGGTGGCCGAGTGCTACGAGCGGGCTCGCAGCATTGCCGCCCCGGCCGGCACGGTCGCGACCTTCGCCGTGCGCTACGGGCTGGCGCCGGCCGACCGCCAGCCCCGGATCCCGGCCGAGCGCCTGCGCAGCCTGCAGGACAGGCCCGCCAAGCCCACCCCCGGGGCGCACAGCGGGCTCCACCGGACGCTGCGGAAGGTGGGGCTGGCGGCGTGCACGCTGGCCGCCGGGGCGTTGGGCGGGCTGGCGCTGGAGCGCGTCGGCGTGACGCGCGTGGCCGGGTCGCTGCTGGCCTCCAAACCCGGGCTCGTGGCCGCGGCGCTGGGAGTGATGTGCCTGGCCATGTTCGCCCGCGCGATCGCCTGGCACGCGATCCTCGCCGTGGCTCCCACGTGGCGGACGGCCAGTCATCGCGACGCGATGCAGGGAACCTTCATCGGGGTGCTCATGTCCGCCACGCTGCCGGCCCGCATGGGCGAGCACTCGCGGGCGCTGATCGTCGCCCGGCGCATGGGTCGCGCACGCGAGACGTTGCCGGTCGTGCTCGGCACGATGGTCTCCCAGGCACTGCTGAACCTGCTCGCCCTGGCGCTGCTGGCCGGAGCGATGCTGGCGAGTGCGGACTTCGGCGAGCTCGAGCGCAACGGCCGCCTGATCCTGTTCGCCGCGCTCGGGCCCTCGGGTGCGGTGCTGTTCGCCGCGATCCTCCCATGGCTGGCCCCCCGCGCCGGTGGTTACAGGGGGCGCATGGCGCTGCTGCGCGCCGCGGTCCGTCGCTGGATGGGCCGGCTGGGCGACGGGGTGAGCGTGATCTCGCGGCCGCGCGCGGCGGCCGGGGCGACGCTCCTGCAGCTGGCGGCCTGGGCGCTGCAGCTGCTGGCCTGCTGGTTGCTGCTGAGCGCCTTCGGGCTGCAGGGCGGCGCCAGCGTCGGTGCGGCCGCGGCCGTCCTGTTCGCCGTCAACGTGACCGCCGCACTGCCCGCCACGCCCGCCAACGTGGGCGTCTTCCAGGCGGCGTGCGTGGCCGTGCTGGCGGGCGCGTACCACGTCTCCACCCCCGAGGCGATCGCCTTCGCGATCGTCCTGCAGCTGATCGAGCTGCTGACGGCGCTGATCATGGGGCTCCCCGCGCTCGTCAACGAGGGCCTCTCGTGGCGGGAGGTGCGGCTGCGCACGAGCCACGCCACGCCCGTGCAGCTGGCGCCATTGCCGGCTCCCGGCCGCCGCCTCGGCGACCCGGCCTAGCGGGGAGCGATGCAGGAGCAGCCGTGCGTGTACCTGCTGAGGTGCGCCGACGGGACGCTGTACACGGGATGGACCACGTGGCTCGAGCGGCGGCTGGAGCGACACCGTGCGGGAAAGGCCAGCCGTTACACCGCCAGCCGCCTGCCGGTCGAGCTGGCCGCCGTGCTGCCGATGCCCGACAGGCGCCAGGCCCGCCGCGAGGAGGCCCGTATCAAGCGCCTGGATCGGGCCGCCAAGCTCGACCTGATCGCGGCGCCCTCCACATTCGTCATGATGGAGGGCAATGGCCAGCCGACCCCCCGGACGCAGCGTCAAGATCGGCGATGACGAGCGGACCGGATACTCGTCGGACCGCCCCCGCCGCGCGGGTGGCCCCGCTCGGCCCCCGGATCTGCGCGTCAACACCCGCGTGCTGGCGCCCGCCGACCGGCTGCGCTACTCACCCGGCAGCCTGCTGATCGTCTGCTGCGCCTCCTCGCAGGAGCTTGAGGCCTTCCTCGAGCGGCTGATCGACGATCGTGCGAGCGTCCTCACCCGCTCACGGGTGCTGAAGCTGCTCGCGGGCCGCGTCCCCGAGGAGGCGATCGAGCAGCGCGCCGACGAGCTGTTGCGGCTGACCGCCGGCAAGCGCATGGAGGCCCGCCAGACCGTGGTGCTCGGCCTCGTGGACATGAGCGCCGCCACCCGCGAGCCGTTCCTGGCCAAGGCCAGCGAGCTGCACCGTCCCCGCCACCTGATCCTGCTTGAGGTATCCCGCGAGCAGGTTGACGAGGACACCCGCGGTCCGCTCAACGAGCTGCGCCGCGCGCTGGACGCCGGCGAGCTGGGAGCCGAGGGCATCCAGACGGCCCTGCGGCTGGGGGGTGGGACGGCCGAGGAGGTCAAGCGGATCATCTTCCGCCCCCCCTCCCGCGAGGAGGACTAGGGACCGGCTCCCGCGCGGCCTGCGCCGGTCACTGCAAACACCGAGTCCGGGCCGCCATCGTGCCCGTGCGGTCTGGGCCCGCTGGCCGTTTGTCGAACATTCGGCTGCTCGCTCAAGAGGCCCAGGATCGGCCCCGATAGCCGAGACGTGCACCGCCAGCACAGGCCGTCCAGTGTTTACGCAACCTCGCCCACCCTCACCGGCGCCGCCGTGCGGGAGCGCCTCCGCGGGCGCGAGTGGCTGGTGTACCTCGTCGTCGCACTGGCACTCGCGGTCGGATACGGGCTCGCGCACGCGATGGGCCCCGCGTGGCTGCGCAGCGGCCTCGTCTTCAACCTGATCGGCGGATCGGCGGTCGTGGCGCTGGTGATCGGCGCCCGCCGAAACACCAAAAGCAGCCGCCTGCCCTGGTACCTGTTCGCGATCGGCGTGGCGCTGTTCGTGACGAGCGGCGTGCTGTCCTGGAACTACGAACGGCTGTTCGGCACCAAGCAGCCCTTCCCGTCGGTCGCCGACCAGTTCCACCTCGCCTTCTACCCGTTCCTGATCGGCGGCATGGTGCTGCTGGTCCGCGAACGACGTGACCACCGCGACCGCGCCCCCCTGATCGACTCGATGATCGTGACCACCGCGCTGGCGACGCTGCTGTGGGTGTACCTGATCTCCCCGTACGCCGAGCAGACCGGCCTGTCGCTGCTGCGCCGCAGCGCCTCCGTGGCCTACCCGGCGATGGACATCCTGCTGCTCGGCGTGGTGGCCCGCGTGGCCGCCGGCAGCCACCGTCGCGAGCCGGCCTTCCAGTTCGTGCTCGCCGGTGCGATCGTGCTGCTGATCACCGACGTGATCTACGGCTCGGTGCTGCTCGGCGGCAGCGGCTACGGGATCGGCGGCGCCCTCGACGCCGGCTGGGGCATCTTCTACGCATGCCTCGGAGCGGCCGCGCTGCACCCGTCGATGCGCCTGCTCTCACAACGTGGACCGGTGCCCGACACGCGCCTGACGCGCCAGCGCCTGGCGCTGCTGGGGAGCGCCAGCCTGACGGTGCCGCTGGTGATCGTGGTGCGCTCGGCCCTGCACCAGTCCGTGGACCTGTACGTGCTGGTCGCTGCCTCGGGGATCATGTTCGCGCTCGTGCTGCTGCGCCTGGCCGGGATCGTCCACCACAACGAGGCGGCCACCCAGCGCGAAGCCGCCCTGCGGGTTGCCGGTGAGACGCTCGTCTCCGCGCCCACCCGCGAGGCCATCTACCAGGCGGCCCTGGAAGCGGCCCACGCCGTCGTCGACCAGCCGATCCGTGCTTCGCTGTACGTCGCCGACTCCGCCGAAGGAGCGCTCGAGCCCGTCGGTCCCGGCGAGGCCAAGATCCCCGGGCTGCCGAGGATCCTGCCGCAGATGCTGCCCGGCCACCAGGACTCCCACTCGCGCGTCGTCACCTTCCAGCTCGCCGGCTCGGAGGTGTACCTGTCGCCGATGTTCGCTCGGGATCACCTGCTGGGCGCGCTGGCCGTCGTGTCCGAGCACCAGCTCGACCACCCGGCGCAGGAGAGCCTCGGCACGCTCGCCAGCGAGGTGGCGCTCGCGCTGCAGAGCATCGCTGTCACGGAGGAGGGCGCCCACCAGCGCTCCGAGGCGCGGCTCACGTCGCTGATCAAGAACTCCTCGGATGTGATCTGCGTGGTGGACCCCGACTCGGTGATCCGCTACGTGAGCCCGTCGGTGGCCTCGAAGTTCGGGTATGACCCCGAGGGACTGGCCGAGCGCCCCGCGAGCGAGTTCGTCCACGAGGACGACGTTCAGCGGCTGCTCGCGTTCGTCGCCTCGGTGGCCGGCTCCCCCCCGGGGCAGCCCGAGTCGGCGGAGTTCGTCGTGCGCCACGCCGACGGTCGCTGGCGGAACGTAGAAGTGCTCGCCACCAACCAGATCGCCGACGAGGCGATCGCGGGGATCGTCCTGAACGTGCGCGACATCAGCGAGCGCAAGGCGTTCGAGGCCGAGCTCGAGCACCAGGCCTTCCACGACGTTCTCACAGGGTTGCCAAACCGCGCCCTGTTCCGCGACCGCGTCGGGCACGCGCTCGCCGGTCAGCGACGCCAGCAGCTCCCGGTTGCCGTCCTGTTCATGGACGTCGACGACTTCAAGAACGTCAACGACTCCCTCGGCCACGCGGCCGGCGACATCGTCCTGCAGGAGCTGGGCCGGCGACTGGAGGACTGCATGCGCCCCGTCGACACCGCGGCGCGCCTCGGCGGTGACGAGTTCGCGATCCTGCTCCACGAGGCCGAGAACGAGATGCAGGCGGTCGAGGTTGCCCAGCGGGTGATGAACTCGCTGCAGGCGCCGATCACGCTCGAGAACCGCGACGTCACGATCGCCACCAGCATCGGGATCGCGTTCAGCGACCCCACGATGATCAGCGAGCGCGACGCCGAGGACCTGCTGCGAAACGCCGACACGGCCATGTACATGGCCAAGGAAAGCGGCAAGGGGCATTACCAGATCTTCCAGCCCGACATGCACGCGCGGGCGCTCGAACGGCTCGAGCTCAAGACCGACCTCCAACGCGCCATCGACTGCGGCGAGTTCACGCTGCGCTATCAGCCGATCATGGACCTGCGCAGGGGCGACATCGCGGGCATGGAGGCGCTCGTGCGCTGGCAGCATCCCACGCGCGGGCTGGTGCAGCCGGGAGACTTCATCCCGCTGCTGGAGGACACCGGCCTGATCGTGCCGGTCGGCAGGTTCGTGCTGCGCGAAGCGTGCCATTGGGCCGCGGTCATGCAGAAGGAAGTCCCCCGGGACCCGCCGCTGTCGATAGCCGTCAACGTGTCCGCCACCCAGCTGCAGCGCCCCGAGTTCGTCGACGAGGTCCGCCAGGCCCTCAAGGACAGCGGGATCCCGCCCCAAACGCTGACCCTGGAGCTCACCGAGAGCGTGATGATGCAGGACCTCGAGGTCAGCCTGCTGCGCCTCAACGCGCTGCGCGCGCTGAAGGTGAAACTGGCGATCGACGACTTCGGGACCGGCTATTCGTCGCTGAACTACCTGCGCCAGTTCCCCATGGACATCCTCAAGATCGACCGCTCCTTCCTGATGGATCCCAACCCCGACAGCGAGGAGCTGACCGAAGCGATCGTGGCACTCGCGCGGATCTTCAAGCTCGAGGCCGTCGCTGAGGGGATCGAGAGCGGGGGCCAGGTGACCCAGCTGCAGGACATCGACTGCGACTACGGCCAGGGATTCCACTTCGCCAGGCCGCTGTCACGCCAGCAGATCCTGGCGATGGCGACCGCCGCGAAGAAGCCCGCGCAGGTGATCGAACTTCGTTCGCGGACGGACGAACTCGACAGTGCCCCGCTCGGCTCGCGAGCCGAGCGCATGACCCGCGAGCGCAGCGCCTAGCCCGCGAGCGCGGGCTGTTCCTCGCCCTCGGGCTGGTCCTCGGGCGGGTCGGAGTCGTCCAGCTCCTCGCCGAGCAGGGTGGGGTCCTTGGGGCTGCCGGCGATCACCTCGTCGGGCGAGGTCACGGCCGGCAGGCGCCCCTGGCGGGAGCCGAAGTAGATCGCCTGCGGGTGGTGGGACACGAGCGCCAGCGTCGACTGCTCGGGGTCGGGGGCGTAGCCGTCGGTGATGCTCATGCCGATGCTGGACAGGTCGAGCAGGTGGTCGACCTTCAGGTGCTCGCTCTGCTCGGGGATCGCGGGATAGCCCCACGAGTAGCGCCTGCCCTGGGTGGGTGCGATCGCGAGCATGCGGCGGACCTCACTGTGCAGCCACTCGGCCAGAGCCTCGGCGGTCTGCACGCCCAGGCCGTGCACGAACAGCTGCTCGGCGTATTCGCCATCGGCCTCCAGGCGGGTCATCAGGTCGGTGACCTCGCTGCCCACGGTCACGGCCTGCAGCGCCACCACGTCGAGCTCTGGCGGGGGCGCCCCGTCGAGCGCCGGGCGGAAGAAGTCGGCCAGGCAGATCCGCTCGCCGGCGCCCTGGCGGGGGCACACCAGGCGGGTGAGCTCGGTGGCGCGGTCCTCGGGGTCGAGCACCACGATGTCGTTTCCGAGGGCGTAGCAGGGGAAGAAGCCGAGCAGCGCCCGCGGGTGCAGGTAGCTCTGCTCACGCCACATCCGCTCGAGGCGGGGGCGGAAGTCCTCGCGCAGCAGCGTGCGCCACTCCTCGCCCTTGATGCCGCGCCCGCCCCAGTGGAGCTTGAACAGCACGTGGGTGTCGAGGTGGGGGTACACGTCGTCGAGGTCGACGGGGAGCTCCTGCACGCCCCAGAACGGGGGCGTGGGGACGGGCGCGTCGGTGTGCGCCGCCGAGCGCACCGAGTCGTCGGTCGGGGGCGGACCCGTGTCCGGCTCGGAGTCGCGTTCACGGAACTCGCGGGCGGAGGCTTGGAGCTTCTCCACGAGCGCGCCCCTTGCCTGCTCGTCGATCAGCTTGTCCATCACAGCCAGGCCCTCGAAGGCGTCCTTGCAGTAGAACACCCCCGGCTCGTAGGGCTCCTGCGAGTCGATCCCGCCCGGGTACAGCGCGCGGTAGCCGAAGGCACGGTTGATCGCGGCGCCGCCGATCAGCACCGGGTAGTCGAGGCCGCGGGTGTGGAGCTCCTCGATGCACGCCGGCATCTGCTTGGAGGTGGACACGAGCAGCGCCGAGAGGCCGATCGCGGTCGCCTCGTGCTCCTGGGCGGCGTCGAGGATCGTCTGGATGGGCACCTGCTTGCCGAGGTCCACCACCGTGTAGCCGTTGTTGGTGAGGATCGTGTTGACCAGCGACTTGCCGATGTCGTGGACGTCGCCGAACACGGTCGCGAGCACCACCGTCCCCTTCGTGTGCCCCTCGAGCTTGTCGAGGTACCGCTCGAGCTGGGCCACCGCCCGCTTCATCACTTCCGCCGACTGCAGCACGAACGGCAGGATCAGCTCGCCGGCGCCGAATTTGTCGCCCACCTCTTTCATCGCGGGCAGCAGCACGTCGTTGAGCGTGGGCACCGCGCCGATCTTCTCGACGCTGCGGTCGATCCACGTCTCGACGCCTTCCTTGCGCCGGCGCAGGATGTGGAAGTGCAGCGCCTCCTCGGGCTCCATCCCCTCGGTCGGGTCTGCGGGCCCCGACTGTGACTGCTCCTCGCCGCGGGACTCGAAGTGGGCGATGAAGCGCTCGAGCGCGTCGTCGCGGGCGTCGAACACGAGGTCGTCGGCCAGCGCCCGCTCCTCGGGGGAGATCTCCCCGTAGGGGGTGATGTGATTGGGGTTGACCATCGCCAGGTCGAGCCCGGCCTCCACGCAGTGGTGCAGGAACACCGAGTTGAGCACCGCCCTGGCGGCGGGGGACACGCCGAAGGACACGTTCGAGACGCCCAGCGAGGTCTTCACGTCGGGGATCTGCTGCTTGACGAGCCTGATGCCCTCGATCGTCTCCTTGGCCGACGGCCGCCACTCCTCCTCGCCGGTGACGAGCGTGAAGGTGAGGCAGTCGAAGATCAGCAGCGCGGGGTCGAGCCCGTGCTCGACGCAGCACAGCTCGTGCAGGCGCCCGGCGATCTCGAGCTTGCGCTCGGCCGTCTTCGCCATCCCCGTCTCGTCGATCGTGAGCGCGATCAGCGCGGCGCCGTGTTCGAGCGCCAGCGGCACCACGCGGTCGAGCTTGGCGCGCCCGGCCTCGAGGTTGATCGAGTTGACGATCGCCCTGCCGGGAATCTGCTCGAGTGAGCGTTCGAGCACCTCGGGCTCGGTCGAGTCGACCTGGATCGGTGCCGGCTGGGTCAGCGAGATGCGCTTGGCCAGGATCCGCATCTGTTCGTCCTCGTCGGCGCGCTCGGTGAGCGCCACGCACAGGTCGAGCACGTGGGCTCCCCCCAGCACCTGGTCCTCGGCGATCTGCACGAGCCCGTCGTAGTCGTCGGCCAGCAGCAGCTCCTTGGCCTTGCGCGAGCCCTGCGAGTTGACGCGCTCGCCCACGAGTGTGGGACGCGGGTCCTGCACCAGCGGGGTGGCGGCGATCATCGACGACAGGTGGGGTGCCCGGGGTGCCGGGCGGGCGCCCGCCTCACGGCCCCCGACCCTCGCGGCGATCGCGGCGATGTGGGCGGGGGTGGTGCCGCAGCAGCCACCCACGATGCCGACGCCGTAGCGCTCCACGAACTCCTGCAGCGCCTCCGCCAGCGGCTCGGGCTGCTCGGGGAAGATCGTCTCGCCGCGCGGCCCCTGCAGTGGCAGGCCGGCGTTGGGGATGCACGCCACCGGCACGGGGCTGGTCTCGCCGAGGAAGCGGATCGCGTCGCGCATGTCCTGGGGACCGGTAGAGCAGTTCAGCCCGATCACCTGCACGCCGAGCGCCTCGAGCGTGCACAGCACGGCCGAGATGTCGGTGCCGAGCAGCATCTTGCCCCCGTTGGGCAGCAGCGATACCGACGTGTGGATGGGAAGCACCCTGGAGGTGCTCTTGAAGGCCTCGCGCGCCCCGAACACCGCCGCCTTGACCTCGAGGATGTCCTGGGCGGTCTCGATGATCAGCAGGTCGGCCCCGCCCTCGACCAGCCCTTCGGCCTGCTCGGTGAAGATCTCCACCAGCTCGCCGAAGCGGATCTGGCCGAGCGAAGGGTCTTCTGAGGCCGGGAGGTAGCCCGTCGGGCCGATCGAGCCGGCCACGAAGCGATGCTCGCCCGCCGCCCTCCGCGCGATCTCCGCCGCGCGGGTGTTGATCTCGCGGGTGTGCTCGCCCAGGCCCCACTCCTCGAGCTTCAGGCGCGAGCCCTGGAAGGTGTCGGTCTCGACCACGTCGGCGCCGGCCTCGAGCATCGAGCTGTGCACGCCCTCGATCACGTCGGGGCGGTTCAGGACGAGCGCCTCGTGGCACTTGCCGGCCAGCCCGCCGTAGTCCTCGCTGCTGAGGTCGAACTGCTCGAGCGTGGCGCCCATGCCGCCGTCGTAGACGACCACGCGGCGGCGGATCGCGTCCAGGAAATCCCGCATCTACAGAGCCTAACAACGGCCTGCCTGGCCGCTGTGGCGCATGGGCGGCACGTGGTCGCCGTGTACGCCGGCCGGTGAGGGACCGCTGCCCGTCTCGGGCAGCCCTCTGTCCCACCTCGGACGACTCGCTGTGGCCGGGCCGGTGCAAACACTTCGGTCAAGCGTCCAAGCCTGCTTGGGAGGAGAGACAGCCCGTGCAAACTGGCGGCCGATCAGCCGCTCGGGGCGCTCTCGTGGAAGCAGGAGCAGGGACGCACCGGGTGGGCCGCCCAATTACGCCCACGAGCAGGGGGACAACGCATGACGCCGGAGCTAGCGACGCAGGTGCTCGAAGACACCCGGACCGTCCCGTCCACGCCCGCCACCCCGGCGCCGGCGCAAACGGGCGCGGAGCAGGCGGTCGTGGCCGTGGTGGGCCTCGGCTACGTGGGACTGCCGACGGCGATCGCGCTGCGCGCTGCGGGGGCAGGGATCATCGGCATCGACATCTCGCCCGAGCGCCTGGAGGAGATCCGGGCCGGCGAGGCCGAGCTGCTGGACAGCGAACAGGAGCAGCTCGGCGAGTACCTGCAGGACGGCGGCTTCTCGCTGACCGACCGCGCCGAGGCGCTGGAGGCGGCCGACCTGGTGCTCGTGTGCGTACCCACGCCGGTGGACGAGGAGCGCCGCCCGCAGCCGCTCGCGCTGGAGGGGGCGTGCGAGGCGGTCGTGCGCCACGCCCGGGCGGGACAGACGATCGTGCTCACGTCAACGAGCTACGTCGGCGCGACCCGCGAGCTGCTGGTGAAGCCTCTGCAGGAGCGGGGGCTTCGCGCCGGGGAGGACGTGTTCGTGGCGTTCGCCCCGGAGCGCATCGACCCGGGCGTCGGCGACCACGCCCAGCTCAGCACTCCGCGGGTGATCGGAGGCGTCAGCGAGACCTGCCGCCGGCAGGCCGCGAGCCTGCTCAGCCATACCTGCTCGGAGCTGCACCCGGTGTCCTCCCCCGAGGGGGCCGAGATGGTCAAGCTCTACGAGAACACCTTCCGCGCGCTCAACATCGCGCTGTCGTTCGAGATCGCCGAGGCCTGCCGCGAGCACGGGCTCGACCCGCTGGAGGTGACCGAGGCCGCCGCCTCCAAGCCGTTCGGGTTCATGCCCCACTACCCCTCTGCCGGCGTCGGTGGCCACTGCATCGGCGTCGATCCCCACTACCTGACCCACCCCTTGAGAGAGCGTGGGCGCCCGGCGAGACTGGTTGAGGAGGCCATGCGCAAGCTCGCCGGGCGTCCCGGGCACGTCGTGGAGCGCGCCCAGGAGATGCTCGGCGACGAGGGCAGCGAGCTCGAGGGTTCTCGCGTCCTCGTCGTGGGCGTCTCCTACAAGCCCGGCGTCGCCGACTGCCGCGAGGCACCCGCGATCGAGATCATCACCCAGCTGCGCCGGGAGGGTGCGATCGTCGAATACCACGACCCGCTGCTCGAGAGCGTGACGATCGAAGGGCTGACCGAGTTCGGCGTCGACCCCGACCCCCGCCGCGACCGCTCCGGATTCGGGCCCGAAGACTACGACCTGGCGATCGTCGCGACGGTGCACCCGGGCTACGACTACGGCTGGCTGCACCGGGTGCGGGCGGTGCTCGACTGCACCTACAGAACCCCCGGAGGCCGTCGCAGGGAGGTGCCGTAGCGATGACGATCAACCGCGCCCTGAAGGTGATCGCCGGGCTCTACCTGGTCGGGCTGATCATCGCGGTGATGGCCTACAAGGCGGCCTTCATAGGGCTGATGTTCTCGAGCCCGTTCTTCGGCGTCTACAGCGTGTGCGTGGCGTCCTACATCCTCAGCCGCTTCCTCTTCAGCCTCTTCTATCGCTCGCGCAAGGACGTCGGCCACGAGCCCCACATCGCGATCGTGATGCCGGGCTTCAACGAGGCCGACGCGATCGCCGACTCGCTGCGGGCGCTGCTGGCGGTCGACTACCCGCCCGAGAAGCTCGAGCTGATCGCCGTCAACGACGGCTCGACGGACTCGACACTGCAGGAGATGCGCGCGGTGGAGCGCGAATCCGAGGGGCGGGTGCGGGTGATCGACTTCCCCGAGAACCGCGGCAAGCGCGCCGCGATGGCGGCCGGGATCCGCGACAGCAGCGCCGAGGTGGTGGCGTTCGTGGACTCCGACTCGGTGGTTGCCCCCGACGCCCTGCGCAAGCTCGTGCAGCCGCTCGCCGACCCCCGCGTGGGGGCCGTGTGCGGGCACGCCAACGTGCTCAACATCGGAGACAGCTGGCTCACCCGCATGCAGGCCGTGCGGTACTTCGTGGCGTTCCGCGTGGTGAAGGCGGCGGAGTCGGTGTTCTCGGCTGTCACCTGCTGCTCGGGCTGCTTCTCGGCCTACCGCCGCGAGGCGATCCTGCCGCGCATGGACTGGTGGGAGAACCAGCGCTTCCTCGGCGTGGAGTCGACCTTCGGCGACGACCGCTCGCTGACCAACTGCGTGCTGCGCGACTGGCGCGTGGTGTACGAAAAGAACGCGGTCTCCCACACGATCGTGCCGAGCACGTTCCGTTCGTTCGTCACCCAGCAGACGCGCTGGAAGCGCTCGTGGACGCGCGAGTCGCTGCTGGTGGCGAAGTTCATCTGGCGCAAGCACCCCGTCGCCGCCTTCTTCACCTACCTGAGCATCGTGCTGCCACTGCTCGCCCCGGTGGCCGCGCTGCACGCGATCGTGTGGGGCCCGATCACTCACGGCGGCACGCTGCCGCTGGTGTACATCGCCGGCATCTACGCGCTGGCGATGGTGTACTCGCTCTACTACGTGATCTTCCAGGACGAGTACAGCCTGGTGTGGGTCTACGGGATCCTGTTCGTCTTCTTCTACCTGGGGATCATGCTGTGGCAGACCTACTACGCGATCGCGACCTGCCGCACCGCGCAGTGGGGAACCCGCCCGGCCACGGCAGGCGTGGGAGCGGGGGCCGGGTGAGCGCCTCGGTTCGCCGGGCGTTCGCCCAGGCCCTCCTCCCCGCCTCGATCCTGCCGGTGCTCGTGCTGGGCCCCGGCATCGCGCGCGCCCCGGAGAAGCTGTGGCGCGAGCTCTCCGCCGACGTGCAGCGCCTGACGGAGGGCGGGGGAGCGGCGGTCCACGACCGGCACGGGCAGGCGCGGCCGTGAGGGGGCGCCGTCGACAGCTGTCGCTGGGGTTGCTGGTCGCACTCGCCCTCGTGGCCCTGCCGGCCGGGGTCGGGGCCGCCCGCGTGAGCCGGGCGGCGGCCGTCCACCGCGGGCCGTGCTCGGGAAGGGCGCCGGCCCGGCTGCACCTGCGGCGCCTGCACGGCAGCCAGGCCCGCCTCAGCTGGAGCGCCCCCAGCGCATCACGCACCGCGAGCGGGGTCGTGTACCGCGTGCTGCGCGGCGGGCGGACCGTCGGGCAGACGTTCCAGCCCTCGATGGTGCTCGCGGTCATTCCCGGGGCGCACACGACGTTCGCGGTCCAGGCCCGCTATGGCAACGGCGCGCTCAGGTGCACGGCGCGACTCACCGAGACGGTCACCGTGCGGATGCCCGGCGGCGTCCCCGGTCTGAAGCTGCTCAAGCGCACCGCCACGGGGGCCGTGATCGGGTGGCGGGCGGCCCACCGTGGCGATGCTCCGCTCGCCGGCTACCGGGTGAGCCTCGACGGGGCCGTCGCCGGCCAGACCCACACGCTGCGCTACACGCTGATCCTCAGTTCGGCCCGCGCCCATCACGTGACGGTGGCGGCGGTCGACACGCGCGACCGGCTCGGCCCCGCCGGCAGGGCGCTCGTGCTGAAGGCGCTGGCGCGGCCCCACGCCGCGGGCGCGCCGCCGAGCACCCCCGAAGGCCTCAGCGTCGCCGACGTGACGGGCACCGAAGCCACGGTCCTATGGCTGCCGAGCAAGCGCGGGGCGGCACCGCTGTCCGGCTACCGCGTGTACCGCGACGGCACGCTCGTCGGCCAGACCTCGTCCGACACGCTGCGCCTGACCCACCTGGGCTTCCCCAAGACGTATGAGATCACGGTCGCCGCAGTCGACACCGATGGCGCCGAAAGCCCCCGCACCCCGGCGCTGAAGCTGACCACCGCGCACGCCGGCCCAACCGCTCCCTCGCTGCTGTCGGCGGTCAACGTGAGCGACACCTCGGCCACGCTCTCGTGGCAGGCGGGCAAAGCCGAGGACGGTCCGGTGACCGGGTACCTGCTGTTCAAGAACGGCCAGCCCGTGGGGTTCGTGGACGGCCAGATCGTGACCGTCGCGCTGGCGTCGGCGCGCAGCTACACGTTCACGGCGCGCACGCGCGACTCCGAGGGATACCTCAGCGCACCGGCCCCCGAACTGACGGTGCTGACCACCCACACGCCGCCCGCGGCGCCCCAGGGACTCGTCGCGTCCGCGGTCACGAGCAGCTCGGCGCAGATCAGCTGGCAGCCGAGCGCCGCCGTCAGCGGCAACATCGTCGGCTACCGGCTGTTCCGCAACGACATCCCCGTGGGTCAGAGCGCGGGCACCGAACGCACCCTCGAAGGCCTCGCCGCCGGCAGCGAATACACGATCACCGTCAGCGCCGTGGACTCGATGGGCGCGATCAGCCAGCCGAGCCAGCCGCTGGCGCTGCAGACCGCCGATCCCACGCCCACCCACGGCAACGCGCAGGCGTTCCTGCTCGCTTCCACGACCGAAAGCTTCACCGACCTGCAGGCTCACTACGAACAGATCGGAGTGGTGTACCCGACCTACTTCCAGTGCGGTCCGGGCGGCATCATCGAAGGCAACGACGACCCGCTGGTGACCCACTGGGCCAGCCTGCGCAAGATCGAAGTGCTCCCGCGCGTGAACTGTCTCAACGTCTCCGCCGAGGAAGCGATCCTCAACCAGCCGTCGGTGAGGCAGAAGACGATCGAAACGCTCGCCGAATACTGCCGCGCGTACGGCTACAGCGGGATCCAGATCGACTTCGAGAACGCGCCACCCAGCGAGCGGGATCCGTTCACGGCCTTCATCACGATGCTCGCCGAAACGGTCCACGCCCAGGGCGACAAGCTCTCGACGGTCGTCACCGCCAAGTACTGGAACGTGCCCACCGGCCGCGCCGCGATGTACAACGACGCCGCCCTGTCGGTGCCCTCCGACTACGTGCTGGTGATGGACTGGGGCTACCACTGGGTCACCTCGGGCCCGGGCTCGATCGACGAATACCAGTGGTTCAGCAACGTCGCGAAATACACGGGGACGATGCCCAACATCCACAAGTTCGTGCTCGCGATGCCGCTGTACGGGGTCGACTGGCCGGAAGGGGGCGGGCCGTCGGACCCGGGCACCGCGCTGCAGTACAGCGAAATCGTGAGCCTCGAGGAATCGCTGGGTATCACCCCTGAATGGGACAACACGAGCCAGAGCCCCCACTTCTCCTACAGAGCCGCCGGCGTCCATCACCAGGTCTGGTACGTCAACCGGCATTCGCTGGAAGTCCGCGCGGCGCTGGCGAACTCGCTCGGGATGAAACTGGGCCTGTGGCGCCTCGGCAAAGAGGACCAGACGATCTGGCAGCTGCCGCTGCTGGGCGGAGAAGGCGCTTGAGGCGCCGCGCACTGCTCGCGGCCGCGGCGGCGGCCGCCCTGTGCTGGGCGCCGAGCGCCTCGGCAGGCGCGGCCGCGCGCCACCACGTGCGGGGCGGCGTGCAGGCGTTCCTGCTGGGCAGCTCACCCGACTCGCTCGTCGACCTCCGTGTGCACGCGGGAGAGATCTCGGTGCTGTACCCCACCTACTTCGAATGCACCCCCTCGGGCGCCGGCGTGGCGGGCGCGGACATGCCCGCGGTCGACTCGTTCGCCCACGCCGACGCGATCCCGGTGGTGCCCCGCTTCAACTGCCAGGACGGCGCCGTCGTGCACCGGCTGCTGAGCGAACCCGGCCCCCGGCAGGCGCTGCTCGCCAAGCTCGCCAAGCTCGCCCGCCGGCCCGCGTACGCGGGGCTGTGCCTGGACCTCGAGAACGACGGTCCCGGGGACCGCGAAGCCCTGAGCTCGTTCGTGGCGGCGCTTGCAGAAAAACTCCACCGCCATCACCGCAGGCTCGCGGTGGTCGCCGACGGGGTCACCCACGAAGGCGCGGGCGCCCCTTACGCCTTCTATGACGACCGCGCGCTGTCGGCGGCGGCCGACACGGTGTTCGTGATGGCGTGGGGCACCCACTGGGCGGGCTCGCCCCCCGGCGCGATCTCCACGCTCTCCTACGTGAGCGGCGTGGTCGCCTTCCTTCGCACGCTGCCCGAGCGGACCCGCTTCGTCGTGGGAGCGCCGATGTACGCTCTCGACTGGTCCGGAATGTCGGCCGGCGGGGCCCCGATCAGCTCGCAAAGCACGCGGCCGGCCAGCGCGTACCAGTACGACCACGTGGTCCAGCTCGCCCGCTCCGTCGGCGCCCACGCCGTCCGCGACCCGCTGTCGGGCGAGCTCAGCTTCGAGTACGCCGGCACAGGGGGCATACCCCACGAGGTCTGGTACATGGACGCCCGCGCGATCCTCGACGTGCTCGGGATCGCCCACACCGCGGGCTTCCAGGTCGGGCTGTGGCGGCTGGGGAGCGAGGACCAGTCGCTGTGGTCATCACCGCTGATCCGGGGAGGTTGACGCGCGCCCAGGGGGACAGGGCAGCAAAGAGCCCCGCTCCGGCGGGGCTTTTTGTCGGGCTTACGGTCGGCCCGGACGCCTCTGGTGCCGGCCGACGGTGTCGAGGATGGCGTCGCGCCTAGTGCTGGCCGATGGTGTCGAGAATCTCGCCGCCCCTAATGCAGGCCGATCGTGTCCAAGATCTGGTTGAGGTAGTTCACCGCGCGGGATTCCAGTTCGACGATCGCGTTTTCGTCGTGTTCGGTTCTTTGCACCAGCCCGCGCACGCCGGGCGACTCGAAGCGGCGCAACGCCACGGGGAGGAACCCCGGCGTGGTCCAGCAGGCCAGGAATTCGTTGTCGAACGGCTGGGTGAAGCTCGGCAGGGTCGTGTACCCGCTGTGCACCCAGCTCTCCACGTCGGCGCAGATGTCAGGGAGGGGCAGCGAGATCAGGTGGGCGACCTTGCTTGCGTAGCCTCGCACCGCCCGGGTGAGCGACGCGCTGCTCCATCTCAGTCCGCGAACCGCCGACAGGAACGCCTCTCCGGCGGGGATGTCGAGGTGGGTCACCGTCACCACGATCGTGCCGATGACCTCGCTCCTCAGCTCCACGGAATGCCCGTCCTTGGGCGAGCCGGCCGCCACGCGCGGGCATTCCCGGCGGATCTGGGCGACCAGTTCGCGGAGCCTCGCTTCGATCTGCTTGACGTGCTCGTCGGCCGTGTGCACGAGCGCGTAGTTGGCGCGCAGGTAGCGACTCGTGACGGCTTCGTCGCGCGAACGCGCGAACGCGCAGGGGGCGAGCGCGCAGAGCGCGAGCGCGACCACGCTCACGACGACCGCTACGACCTGTGGGACACGCGGCCCAATGACCAAGACCGGAGAGACACGCTTCACGACGGCGCCGATGCTAGTCCCGGCGGCGGTGCGGGGCGACAGCAGAAAGCCCCGCCTGGGCGGGGCCTTCTGACTACTGGAGGTGTGAGAGCGACCTACTTGATGAACAGCATCTCCGAGTACTTCGGCAGCGGCCACAGGTCGTCGGCGACGAGCTTCTCGAGCCGGTCCGCCACCTCGCGCACGTCGTCCATCGCCACCAGCACGCGGTCGCGCATGTACAGCGCCTCCTTCTGGGCGGAGCCGTGCGGGTGGTTGTCCTCGAGGTTGGCGTCCTCGAGGTCGCGGATCGCGAAGTGGAACTCCTTGACCACCGGCTCGAACTCGCCGACGAGCTCCTCCATGCCGCTGTCCTGGAGTTCGTTGTGGTGGCGCACCGCCGCCGGCAGCAGCATCGTGCGGGCGATCGAGGAGGCCGTCTCGGACTCGATGTTGACGGTCGTCGCGTACTGCTCGGTGAACACCTCGTAGCGCGATTCGAGCTCGCGCTTGGAGAGCACCTTGTACTTCTTGAACATCGCGAGCGTCTGTTTGTCGAGCAGGTACGGCAGCGCGTCGGGTGTGGTGCGGAGGTTCGCAAGGCCGCGTTTTTCGGCTTCCTTGTGCCACTCGGGCGCGTAGTTGTCGCCGTCGAAGACGATCTGCTTGTTGGCCGCCCACGCGTCCTTGACGACGCTCGTGACGGCTTTCTCGAGGGTCGCCCCCGACCGTTTCATGGCCGTCTCGAGCTTGTCCGCGAGCTCGTCCACGGACTCCGCCACGATCGTGTTCAGCACCGTGTTGGGCCACGCCGGCGAGGCGCTCGAGCCGAGCGCACGGAACTCGAACTTGTTGCCGGTGAAGGCGAACGGGCTGGTGCGGTTGCGGTCGCCTCCGTGCAGCGGCAGGCGCGGCAGCACGGGCGTGCCGAGACCCAGGAACGACCCCGGTTTGGAGGCCTGGGCTTTGCCCGAGGCGATCGCCGCGAACACCTTTTCCAGCTCGGCCCCCAGGAAGATCGAGATGATCGCCGGCGGCGCCTCGTTGGCCCCCAGGCGGAAGTCCTGACCGGCGCTCGCGATCGAGGCCCGCAGCAGTGCCTGGTGGCGGTTGACGGCCTGGATCACCGCGGTGCAGAAGAACAGGAACTGGAGGTTCTCGGCCGGGGTGTCGCCCGGGTCGAGCAGGTTCAGCCCCGTGTCGGTGCCCATCGACCAGTTGTTGTGCTTGCCCGAGCCGTTGACGCCCGCGTAGGGCTTCTCGTGCAGCAGGCACACGAGCCCGTAGCGGCGGGCCGTGTTCTGCATGATCTGCATCGTGATCATCTGGTGGTCGGCGCCGACGTTGGAGTTCTCGAAGATCGGGGCGACCTCGTACTGGTTAGGCGCCACCTCGTTGTGGCGCGTCTTGATCGGCACTCCGAGCTTCGCGAGCTCCAGCTCCACGTCGAGCATGTAGGCCAGGATGCGCTCCGGGATCGAGCCGAAGTAGTGGTCGTCGAGCTCGTGGCCCTTGGGGGGCTTGGCGCCGAACAGCGTGCGCCCGGTCGTCAGCAGGTCGGGACGTTCGAAGTAGTACTGCTCGTCGATCAGGAAGTACTCCTGCTCGCACCCGATCGTGGTGAACACGCGCGCGGCGTCGTCCACGCCGAGCAGCCCGAGCGCCCGCACCGCCGCCCCGGAGAGGGCGTCCATCGAGCGCAGCAGCGGGATCTTGTTGTCGAGCGCCTCGCCCGTCCAGGACGTGAACGCCGTGGGGATGCACAGCAGCGCCCCGTTGGGGTTCTCCATGATGAAGGCCGGGCTCGTGGGGTCCCAGGCGGTGTAGCCGCGGGCCTCGAAGGTCGCGCGGATGCCCCCGGTGGGGAACGAGGACGCGTCCGGCTCGCCCTGGATCAGCTCCTTGCCGGAGAATTCGGCGATCGCGGTGCCGTCACCGGCGGGCCCGTAGAAGGAGTCGTGCTTCTCCGCGGTGGACCCGGTCAGCGGCTGGAACCAGTGGGTGTAGTGGGTGGCGCCCTTCTCGAGCGCCCATTCCTTCATCGCCAGCGCCACGGAGTCGGCGAGCGAGGTGTCCAGCGGCTCGCCGCGGGCAAGCGTGCGCTGCAGCGCCTTGTATACGTCCTTGGGCAGGCGCTGGCGCTGGGTGGCCGCCGAGAACACGTTGGAGCCGAAGACCTGGTTGGCGGAGACGGTCAGGTCCGGGGCGCCTAGGGCGGCCCCGTTGATGCTCCACTGTGCTGCTGTGACGTTCTGCTGACGGGTCCTGGGCATGGGCTTCTACCGATTCCTCCTCTGTCGGGACGCTCGCCTCGGCGGGCGGCGGGGCCCAGCACGACACGCGGGCCCCCGCGCAATCGTAGTGCCAAGGCCGAGGCTGTGGATCGCTCGCCTGGACAAAAACAGGGCGGGCCGTTTCGACAACCGGCCAACCGCCGCCGCCTGGCCCTCGGCCCGGCCCCGGCCTGGGCCCGGCGTCAGGAGGTTTCGGCTTCGGAGCGGGGGATGTAGGGACCCGGCACGACCTTCCCCGTTTTGGGGTTGACGTGCGTCAGGGGCGGCCGCCCGGCGATGTGGACGGTGATCGCGCCCCGCTGGCTGCCGAGCACCAGGCGCGCCTTGGACTTGCCCGACAGGCCGGCGGCGTAGGCGAAGTGCAGCGTGTAGGTGCCGGGCTTGACGGGCGCGAGCTTCCACACGAAGCGCGTGGTGCGCCCCGGCGGCAGGCTGCCCAGCGCCCAGGTTTTCGTGTACGCCGTCTGGGCTCCGCCCGGCGGGCTGATTTCCTGGCTTTCCACAGGCGGGACCGCGATCGCCCCGGGGCCGCGTTCGACGACCCAGATCGGACGATGGGGGTCGGCCAGCGCGGCGTAGCGGGAGTTGTATGTCAGCGAGTCGACCGTCACGGCCACCGTCGGCACCGTCTGGGTGCCCGCGTTGCGGACGTCGATTTCGAGGTTCACGGGGCGGGCGACCGCCTGCAGGCGCGGAAAGCTCACGCGCGTGGCCTTGACCCGGTAGGTAACTTCGGGTTCGTTGGCGTCCTGGCGGCTGCTGCCGCCGCAGCCGGCCAACAACGCCAGAAACGCGGTCAACGCGAGCGCAGTCGACGCGTCGCGGAGACGACGCGGAAGCAGTTTCGAGGCTCTCCCCGTCGCCCTCACCGTCTCCGCCACGATACCAATGCCCGCTGCGCCGGGCACATGCATGTCGTACAGTTGAGCGGCAGCGTCAGAGCCGGATACGGAGGAGAGCTAGAGGAGGATGGTTCGCACCGCAGCCACGCGGGCCTTTGTGCCCGTCAGTCATGCACTCGAAGAATTCGGGGACATGATGATCCTGACGGGCAAGACGATCTGGTCCGCGCTGACACCGCCGTACCCGTACGGGGGCGAGTTCGTGTCGCAGTTCCTGTTCACGCTGCGCCTCTGCTGGCTGCCGCTGCTGATCTCCACGGTGGCCATCAACTACGGCGCGCCGGGGCTGCAGGCGGGCGACTTCCTGACGCTGTTCGGCGCGCTCGACCGCCTCGGCGGGTTCTTCGTGCTCGCCTCGATTCGGGAAATCGGGCCCCTGATCACCTCGATCGTGCTCGCCGGCGTGGCCGGCACGGCGATCACCGCCGACCTCGGCGCCCGCAAGGTGCGCGAGGAGCTGGACGCGCTTCAGGTGCTGGGCGTGGACCCGGTCAAGAACCTCGTCGTTCCCCGCTTCCTCACCCTGATGCTCGTCACCGGCCTGTTCAACATCTACGCGATCCTGTTCGGGTTGTTCGGGGGGCTGCTGGCCGAGCTCTACGAGGGCGGCTCGCTGGGGCCCTTCTGGAACACGCTGTTCGCGAACTCCTCGGTCACCGACCTGTGGGGATCGGTGCTGAAGACGACGATCTTCGGGGCGATCATCGCGATCGTGTGCTGTTACAAGGGCATGACCGCCTCCGGGGGCGCCGAGGGGGTGGGCCGTGCCGTCAACGAAGCGGTCGTGATCGCGTTCCTGGGCATCGGCGCCTTCAACTACGTCTTCACCCAGACGCTGCTCGCCACCCACCCCCAGATCCTGGTGATCAAATAGATGGGCTCCTCCTGGCTCGCCATGCCCCGCGAATGGATCGCCGGTTCCGGCGAGATCGCTCGCTTCATGGGCGTCGTCGTGCGCGACGTGTGGACCGGCCGCGTGCTGGGCTTCTTCGGAGAGACCCTGCGCCAGGCCGGGATCCTGATCATCTACTCCACGCTCGTGATCTGGAGCCTGGTGTTCATCACCGGACTCGGTCCGTGCGGGATCGAGGCGTCCTACTTCAACGAGGCCACCGGCACGCCCGCCTACTCCGGCGTGTTCGCGGCCTGGTGCAACCTGCGTGAGGCGGTCCCGATCGTGTGGGGGTACATGCTCTCGGCGAAGGTGGGCACCGGCATAGTGGCCGAGCTCGGCGCGATGCGGATCTCCGACGAGATCGACGCGCTCGAGGTGATGGGGATCAACTCCATGACGTTCCTGTGTGCCACCCGCCTGGCCGCGGCCTGGCTGGTGCTCCCGTTCATGTACATCGCGGCGGTGGGGGTCGGCTACTTAGCCAGCTACATAGCGATCGTCCACCAGGTGGGCTACGTCTCCTCGGGAGGCTTCCTGCTGATCTTCTGGCAGTTCCAGAATCCGACCGACTACTTATTCAGCGTCATCAAGGGGATGACGATGGCGACGTTCATCATCCTCGTGGGTTGCTACTACGGCTACAACGCCAGCGGAGGACCCGTGGGGGTAGGCCGCGCGACCGCCAAGTCGATGGTGCTAAACCTGGTGTTGGTGAATCTGATCAGCATGATGGGAACGCAGATCTTCTGGGGCGGCAACCCGCGCGCCCCGATCGGAGGCTAGGAAGCCGCAATGGCCACGGAGGAGCGCCAGCGGTCCACCTCGGACGGGGACCGCTCAGGGGAGGAGTTCGAGTTCCACACCGGTGTGATCCGCGACACCGGCCTGCCGGACGCGATCGAGTTCGTGGACGTACACAAGTCGTTCGGCAAGAACCACGTGCTGCAGGGGCTCAACATGGGCCTGCCCGAGGACAGGATCTCGATGATCATCGGACCCTCCGGAACCGGCAAGTCGGTGTGCATCAAGCACATCGTCGGGCTGCTGTACCCCGACGAGGGCGACGTGATTGTGAAAGGCAACTCGATTCCCAGCCTGAGCGACGGCGAGCTGTTCAAGCTGCGGCGCAAATTCGGCGTGCTGTTCCAGGACGGCGCCCTGTTCGGATCGCTGAGCCTGTACGACAACGTCGCCTTCCCCCTGCGCCAGCACACCGAGAAGGGCGAGGACGAGATCAAGGACATCGTCAACCGCCGCCTCAAAGAGGTGGGGCTCGGGGACGCCAACGAGAAGATGCCCAACGAGCTCTCCGGTGGCATGCGCAAGCGCGCGGGCTTCGCGCGGGCGCTCGTACTCGACCCTGAAATCCTGCTCTTCGACGAGCCCGACTCCGGCCTCGATCCGGTCCGCACGGCGCTGCTGTGTGAGCTGATCAAGGAGGTCCACGCCGAGAACGGCGGCACCTACGTGGTGATCACCCACGACATCATGAGCGCCCGCCGCGTGGCCGAGCACATCTCCGTGCTGTGGAAGGGGAGGATCGTCGAATCCGGGCCCGCCCAGGACCTGTTCGCATCGGACAACCCGTTCGTGCGCCAGTTCCTGTCCGGCGAATCGGTGGGCCCCCTCGGGATGGAGTGAGCGCCCGGCTGTTGTCCGCGCTCGCGGGAGGCGCCGCGAGGCGCCCGCGAGCCGTCCTGCTCGCAGCCGCGCTGCTGGCGGCGGGAGCCGTCGCGCTCGCGCTGTCGCTGCGACCGAGCGCCGCCGCCAGCACGCTCGTCTCGAGCTCCAGCAGCGAATACCGCCAGACCCAGCGCTACTACCGCGGCTTCGGCGAAGAACCGATCGTGGTGCTCGTCGACGGCAACCTCCAGAAGCTCGTGCTGAGCTCCGACCTCGAGCGTCTGCTCGGACTCGAGGGGTGCCTGTCGGGGAACGTCCCCGCCTCGGCGCTGCCGGCCGAGGGCGGCGCCTCGGGACCGTGCGGGCAGCTCGCGGCCTCGCACTCGATCAAGGTCGTGTTCGGCCCCGGGACGTTCGTCAACGAGGCCACCGAAGTGATCGACGAACAGCTCGCCCACCAGACCAAGAGCGCCGAGGCCCAGGCTGCCCAGGCCGCCCACGTGGTCACACGGGCCGCGCTCGCGAGGGGGCTGGGAGCGGCGCGGGCGAACGCGCTGGGGCGTCAGGCGCGCAAGATCTGGATGGGGCGCTTCGAAGAGGGAATCGTCACGCTCGCGCTGCAATACGGGCTGACCTCGAAGCCGAGCCTGCAGGACCCGAGCTTCGTCTCCTCGCTGGTGTTCGCACCCGATAAGCCCGCCGGGACGCCCCGCGCGAAGCTCGCCTACCTGTTCCCCGGTCGCAACGCCGCGCTCGTGTCGGTACGCATGAAGGCGGGCCTCTCCCAGGCCCAGCGGGACCGCACGATCGCGCTCGTGCGCAAGGCCGTGGCGATGCCCGAGTGGCACCTCGTCAACGGCGGGCGCTACCTGGTCACGGGCGAGCCGGTCATCGTCTCGGACCTCACCCACAAGCTCTCCCACGCGATCGTGCTGCTGCTGATCGCCGTCGCCCTGGTGATGGCCGCCACGCTCACACTGGTGTTCGGCGAGCGGCCCCGGCTGCTGCCGCTGGCCCTCGCCGGGCTCGCCACGGCGCTCACGTTCGGCGGGCTGGCACTCGTGGGGGAGCCCCTCACGATGGCCTCGATCGCCGTGCTGCCGGTGCTGGTGGGGTTGGCGGTGGACTATGCGATCCAGTTCCAGGCGCGGGTGGGCGAGACCGATCCCGTGCCCGGCGACCCGGCCGCGCGCATCGAACGCGCCGCCGCCCGGGGCGCGCCCACGATCGCCACGGCGGCCGCTGCCAGCTCGGCGGCGATCCTCGTGCTGCTGCTCTCGCCCGTGCCGATGGTGCGCGGCTTCTCGGTGCTGCTGGTCGTGGGCCTGGGGCTTGCGCTGCTGTGCACGCTCAGCGCCGGCGCGGCCGCTCTTGCGCTGAGCGGCGCCCGCGCCGAGAGTGACCGGCTTGAAACGGGCCGCGGTGAGACGGACCGCGGCGGGACGGGTGCCCGCGCGCGCCTGGCGGGCGCGCGCGCGTCGCTGGCCGCGGGCTCCGTCGGCTCCAGCTGGCGGGGTGCGCGCCAGCTGCTGCGGGAGAACCCCCTCACACGCGGCCTCTCCCGGGTCGCGCTCGGCAGCGCCGTGCGCCACCCCCGGCGGGTGCTGTGGATCGGCCTGGCGCTGGCGCTCGCGGGGTGGGCGCTGGACACCCAGACGAGCGTGCAGACCGACATCACCAAGCTCGTCCCCCAGAACCTCGGCTCGCTGCAGGCGCTGCACACGCTCGAGCGCACCAGCGGGGTGGGAGGGGAAATCGACCTGCTGGTGTCGGGCAAGGACCTCGCCAAGCCCGCCACGATCGAATGGATGAGCTCCTACGAGCGAGGCGTGCTGTCGCACTTCGGCTTCAACTCCTCGCACGGTTGCGGCAAGGCGCGTTTGTGTCCCGCGTTCTCGCTGCCGGACCTGTTCGCGGCGACGCCGTCGACGGGTGCCCGCGCGGCCAAGCTCTCCTCCGGGCAGGTCGAAGGCCTGCTGAAGGTGATCCCGCCGTACTTCTCCCAGGACGTGATCAGCCCCGACCACAGGGAGGCCACGCTCGCGTTCGGGGTGCGCCTGATGAGCCTCACCCAGGAGCAGCACGTAATCGAAGCGATGCGGGCCCGCCTGCACCCGCCGGCGGGCGTCAGCGCGAGCCTCGTCGGCCTGCCCGTGCTCGCCTCCAGCTCCGGGGCCAAGGTCGCCGACCCGTTGCGGCGCCTGCTGACGCTGCTGGCCGGCCTGCTGGCCGTCGCGGTGGTGCTGCTGGCCGCCTTCCGTGGAGACCGCAAGCGGGCGCTCGTGCCGCTGGTGCCGGTCGCGCTCGCATCCGGGTGGTCGGCGCTGGTGCTGTATGCCGTGCGGGTCCCGCTGAATCCGATGTCGGTCACCCTCGGGGTGCTCGTCGTGGCGCTGTCGACCGAGTTCAGCGTGCTGCTGTCCGAGCGCTACCGCCAGGAGCGCGTGGCCGGGCTGGGGACCGTGCAGGCGCTGCGGCGCAGCTACGAGCGCACCGGCGCGGCCGTGGCCGCCTCGGCGGTGACGGCGATCGCCGGCTTCGGGGTGCTGGCGGTGTCGGAAATCGAGATGCTGCGCCAGTTCGGGTGGGTCACGCTGATCGACCTCAGCGCTTCGCTGCTGGGGGTGCTGATCGCCCTCCCGGCGGCGCTGATGGTCGCCTACGGAAGCCCGGAGCGCCCCCGCCTGCGACGCACCGTGCGGGGGAGGGGACTGCTCGCGCGTATCGGCGCCCGCGCCGGCACGGGCACGGCGGGATCCGGGCATGAGCCCGCGTGACCGGCTGATCGCGCGGGAGCACCGCAAGCCCTCGGGCGGGGCGGCGGCCCCCGGCGACCCGCCGGGCCCGCGGCGGGGGCCGTTCGACGAGGAGTCCGAGCAGCACGCCAAACGGGTGCGCAACGGGCGCCTGATCGGGAGCGTGACCGTCGTCGCGCTGGTGGCCCTGATCGCCGCCGCGGTGCTGAAAAACCCGGGCGGACTAACCGGCATCGATCCCGGCAGGAAGATCCCGCCGTTCGCCGTTCCGCTCGCCACCGGGACGCTGACCGGCGACGCAAACGTCGCCACCCACGCGCACGAAGGGGCGTCGGGCAACGTGCCCGCGTGCAGGGTGCGCGGCAGCCAGGTGCTGAACGTGTGCGAGCTCGCCGAACGCGGCCCGGTGGTGCTGGCGCTGTTCGTCAACAGCAGCTCGTGCACCCAGGTCCTGAGTGAGATGCAGGCGCTGACGAGCTCCTTCCCCGGTGTCCAGTTCGCCGCCGTGGCGATCAAGGGCAGCCGCTCCGGCCTGCGCTCGCTGGTCTCCCGCAAGGGCCTCACGTTCCCGGTCGGGCTGGACGAAGACGGGACCCTCGCCTCGCTCTACAAAGTCCTCAGCTGTCCGCAGGTCAACCTCGCCTACCCGGGCGGCAAGGTGCAGAGCCGGGCGCTGCTGTCCAACCCTACGCAGGCCCAGCTGCGCTCGCGGGTGGCCGCCCTGGTCGCCGCCTCGCGGGCGCGAGGGTGGCACGGGGGGTCGGCGTGAGCAGCGCGGCCGCCCCCACCGTCGGCTGGCGCGCCCCGGAGGTGATCGAGGAGCTTCCCTCGCTGAGGCTGCTCGCGGCCGAGGTCGAGGTCCGGCGCCAGGGCTCGCTCACGGGGGAGTCCCCGCCGGACGTCCTGCACAGCCTGCGCGAACGCTCCAGCCGCTTCCGCGGGGCCCGCGCCGTGAGCATCCGCCGCGAGCCGGTGCCCGCCGCCTACCGTGTCTTCTTCCGCCACATCGGCCTCGACCCCGACGTCGTACGGACACCGATCGAGACGGCGGTGCTCGAGCGCATGATCCGCGGTGGCTTCCCCACCGGGGGGCTGCTGGCGGACGTGCTGCTGATCGCCCTCACCGACACAGGGGTGCCCGTGTGGGCGCTCGCCAGCGAGACGCTCGACGGGCCGCCCGGGATCCGCTCTAGCGTGGAGGGCGAGCCGCTCGGGGCCGGCCGCGACGCGCACCCGCTCCCGCACGGGCGGCTGGTGGTGGCCGACAGCAGCCACGCGCTCGCGGTCCTGTTCGACGAGCCCGCGTCCGCCCACGCCCCGCGGGGCTCGACACGCGAGCTGACGCTGTTCACGGTGCAGGTGGCGGGCGTCCCCACGCTGTTCGCCGAAGAGGCGCTGTGGAACGCCGCCAGCGCCCTGGAATCCACGTGACGGCGTTGCTCGGGAGCGCGATCGGCGGCCGGGGAACCCGCGATCGGCGGCCGCCGGCGCTGGTAGAATCTCGTCCTCTCGCGGCTTGCTTTTTGGAGAAGGAGAGCGGAGTGGCGCAGCTCGTGCAGCAGTATCCGGTGCTCGATGGGCCCTTGGAGGCCTCGTCCGAGCGAGCCGCCCGAGCCGCGCTGAAGGCGCAGATCTCGCGCCTGGAGCACGAGCTGTCGGACATCGTGGCGGGGCGCTTTCCCTACATCCCCGCGCCGCGGGCCGCATATCCGGCCTCCGCGCCCAGGGCGCCCCGGCTCCCCGACCTAGGAGAGCTCGAGCGCGAACGCGATGAGCTCGCCGGCCGCCTGCAGGAGCTTCGCCGGGCGGCGGCCGCGCGCACCGAGCACGAGCGGCGCGCCCGCGAGCAGCTCGAGCGCATGCGCCTGGAACCGGGTCGCTACAAGTTCGTGCGCCTACCCGTCCGCGACCTCGGACAGGGCGGCTGCGGGGTCTGGCAGGTCAGACCCCGCCTCGGCCTGATCGGGATGCTCGCCGGCTGGTGGCAGCTCAAGCTCTCGTCGGGCTGTCCGTTAGCCAGGGGGTCGCGCTCCACGCGCGGCCCCGATCAGTGAAAACCACGGGTGGATGCCGGCCCCGGCGGGCCTATCGTGGACGCTGCCATGTCTCTGCAGCCCGGGGCGGCCGGAAGGGTCCTGCTGGTGGAGGACGAGCTTTCGATCGCCGAGCCGTTTGCACAGGCGCTGGACCGGAGCGGCTTCGAAACGACGATCGCGCCAACGGCGGGCGAGGCGCTGCAGCTCGCGCGCACCGTCGACCCCGACGTGGTGCTGCTGGATCTCACCCTTCCGGAGCGGCTCCGGCCGAGGTGCTCGTCCGGGCCGCCGAGGGATGTCCAGCCGGTGCCATATCGGTGGTCGACGGCGAGACGGGCGAGCAGCTGTATCCCTAGCCGCGAGCCCGAGACGGCCCCGCTTGAACACCCGAGACGGCCCCGCTTGAACACCCGAGACGGCCCCGCTTGAACACCCGAGGCGGCCCCGCTTGAACACCCGAGATGGGCCCGCGTGAACACCCGAGATGGGCCCGGGGACGGGGCTTCCGGGGACGCTCCCCTAGTTGGGCGCGGTGTTCATCAGCCAGGGGGTCGCGCTCCACGCGCGGCCCCGATCACCCGACTCGAGCAGCTCCGCCAGGCGCCGGCTCTGGCGCTCGGTCAGGGAGCCCATCGTCTTGTTCTCCGAAAGGGGGATCTGGGCGAGGAATTTGCGGCAGCGCGTCTGGCCCCAGCGGCGCTGGCTCATCAGCAGGTCCGCGATGGCCATGCTCTCCGCCTCCCACGGGCAATCGAGGATCACCTCCACAAGGTCGACCTCGCCGTCGGCGATGCGCCGCTTGAGCTCGGCTCGTGCGAGGCGGACCTGGTTGGCGCGTTCGAGTGCGCGCATGTGCTGAGGGCCGGCAGGGGTGACCGTGGCTGTCGCGTTCATGGGCAAACTCCCCGTCGCCTCCGCCTCCGGCGGGGCGACATGCTCAGTGGGTTTTTCTGGACGGTCGCGCCCGCGAAGGCACGCGAGCGAGTCCCGCACCGTGACGGGGCAGTACTCCCTTCGCGTGTCTCCACCTCCAGACCGTGGGCGGAGACTCAGTGGCCTTGCAGAGCGCAGCGCCAAGCTATGACAGCGGCACCCGGCGGTCAACAACCCGGCGGGCGCTTCAGCCGCTAGAAGCGGCCTTTTTCGTAGGGCGAAGGATTTGTGAAGAAATGGACAAGTTGGGTGGCCCGGATCACGCCGTGCGCGTAGAGGGCAGCGGACCGTGCTCGGCCTCGAAGTCCCGCTTGACGCGCTCGAAGATTCCGAGCGCTCGTTCCAGGGTCGCCTCGTCGTGGGTGGCCATCACGCTGGTGCGCAGCAGCGCGCCCCCGGGCGGAACCGCCGGATGCAGGGCCGTGTTGACGAACACCCCCTGGTCGTAGAGGGCGCGCCACAGCAGCGCCGCCTTCCAGTCGTCGCCCACCAGCACGGAGATCACCGGGGTCACGATCCGGGCCGGGCCCGGGCCGTCGGAACGGACGCCGGGAGCGTGCTCCTGGACGCGGCCGCCGGACGGGAGCTCCTGCTCGGGGCAGACGGCGAAGCCGAGCGCGGCGAGGCCTTCGTGGAGGCGCCAGGAGTTCTCCAGCACCCGCTCCAGCAGGCGCGTGCCGTCCTCGCTGCGCAGCACCCGCAGCGCGGCCAGGGCCGCTCCGACGGCCGCGGGAACGGCCGAGGCGGTGAACAGGAAGGCGCGCGAATAGAAGCGCAGGTAGTCGATCACCTCGTGGGGCCCCACCACGAAGCCGCCGCAGGAGGCGAGCGACTTCGAGAAGGTGCCGATGCGCAGGTCGACCCGGTCGGTCACGCCGAGCAGCTCGGAGGCGCCGGCCCCGCGGGCACCGAGCACGCCGGCACCGTGGGCCTCGTCCACCATCAGGCGGGCGCCGTAGCGCTCGCACAGCTCGGTGATCTCCACCAGCGGCGCGATGTCGCCCTCCATCGAGAAGACGCCGTCGACGACCACCAGCACCCCGCCGCCGTCGTCGGTCGCGCGGTCGAGCATCTTCTCCAGCTTGTCCAGGCGGTTGTGGCGGAAGGCCCTCAGCTTGGCGCGCGAGAGCAGGCATCCATCCAGGATCGAGGCGTGGTCGCCGGAGTCGACCACGACCGTGTCGCCGGGACCCAACAGGGTGCCGAGCGTGCCGACGTTGGCCTGGTGGCCGGTGCTGAACACGAGCGCCTCCTCGGCGTCCATCCAGTCGGCGATCTCACGCTCGAGCTCGAGGTGCAGCGGGATCGTGCCGTTCAGCAGGCGCGACCCGGTCAGGCCCGTGCCGTAGCGGTGCAGGGCGTCCTCCGCTGCCTTCAGCACGCGCTCGTCGGCGGTCAGGCCGAGGTAGTTGTTGGAGCCGAGCATGATCCGCGGCGCCCCCTCCATCTCCACCACCGGCATCGCCGGCGAGTCGAGCAGGTGGAAGTACGGGAGCACGTCCGCCTCGCGGGCCGCGGCCAGCAGCTCGCTGCGATCGTGGTCGCGGACCTTGGCGAATACGTCGGTGTGAGTGCGCATGTACGCTGCCTGCCCTGTGGCGGTCGACGTCAGGGCGGTTTCGGGCAGTCGCGATCTGAAGTCGTTCATCGAGCTGCCCTACGGGCTGCATGCTAACCACCCGCTGTGGGTGCCCCCGTTGCGGCTCGAGCGGCGCCTGTTCCTGAACCGGCGCATGAACGCGTTCTTCACCCACGGTGAGGCCGAGTACTTCCTCGCCCGCCGCGACGGACGGGTGGTGGGCCGCATCACCGCCCAGGTCAACGACGCCTTCAACGACCATCACAACACGCGCTGGGGCTGGTTCGGCTTCATCGAGTTCGAGCAGGATGAGGAGGTCCTGCGAGCACTCCTCGGTGCCGCCGAGGAGTGGCTACGCGAACACGGCTGCGAGCGCATGCTCGGGCCCGCGAGCTTCGCGCTCAACGACGAAGGCGGCATGCTCATCGAGGGCTTCGATCTGCGTCCGATGATCCTCCAGCCGTGGAACCCGCCCTGGTACCCGCAGATGATGGAGCAGGCCGGGATGACCAAGGCGATGGACCTGCTGATGTGGAACCTCGAGGTGACGGGTCGCGAGCGGGTGCTGCCGGTGATCTGGGAGCTCGCCGAGAAATCGCGTAGCGAGCACCGCATCCGCATCCGGCCGATGCGCCGCCGGCAGCTGCGCAAAGACCTCGACTTCTTCGCCGCGGTCTACAACACCGCCTGGGCGGAGAACTGGGACTTCGTGCCGTACTCGAAGGCCGACCTCGACGCCTACCACCTCGACCTTCAGCTGGCGTACGACAAGAACTGGTTCATGATCGCCGAGAAAGAGGACACAGGGGAGGTCGTGGGCATGGCGATCACGGTCCCCGACCTCAACCAGGTCCTCGAGCAGATGGGGGGGCGGCTGCTCCCGCTCGGCTGGTGGAAGTTCCTCACCAAGTCAAGGCGCATTGATCGTGTCCGCGTCGGCTTCCTGGGCGTCAAACCGGAGCACCAGCACACGGGCGTCGCCGCTGCCCTCTACGAGGCGCACTACGACGCTGCCGAACGAACCCCTCAGGATGGCGGTGAGATGGGCTGGATCCTCGAGACGAACACCGCCATGAACCGGGGCATGGAAGGCATGGGTGGGCGCGTGGTCAAGCGCTACCGCGTCTATGAGCGCCCGCTGGTGCAAGAGGGCCCCGCCGGGGAGTCTAGACTTGGCGCCCAGTGAGCGCCGAGCAGACACCTCCCAGCGACGCCGAGGTCGTTGACGCGGTCCCCGTCGTCGGCGAGGAGCTCGCGCCCGCCGGGGCAGAGGGCTCGACAGCGCTGCTGCGCCGCTACACCGCCGCCCCGCCGGCCGTGCAGGCCGCGGCTGCCGCTGCCGGCGGGTTCGTCGCGGGGGCGGCCGTGTTCGGACTCGTCCAGAGGCGTCATCGGAGGGCTGCGGCCCTCGCCCGGGCACAGCGCGGGCGGCGGCTGAGCCGGCGCGGGGACCCCGGCGGGGGTGTCGCCGAGCTCGTACAGATCGTCGGAACCCGCTCGCTGCTCGTGGACGTCCACCTGCTCGGCGGGCAGGGCGGCGCTCGCTAGCAGCCAAGGCTGCGGCTTGCCCGGCGCGCTGGTCGAGCTGCACGCGGACGTCGTTCCGGCCGGACCCTTCCGGCTGCCCGGGCGCACCGGCATGGACGGCATGCTGCGCCGCCGTGGCGGCGGGCTGGAACGTCTCCTGCACGACCGCGGTGGTGTGCCGGTGCGGGTGCGCGTGAGGCAGCCCTCCGGGGGCAGCGTGCGCCTGTCGGCGTGCTCGCAGAGCCGGGAGGCGGCCGCGTACGGGGTCGCCCGGATGCGCTTCGCGCTGGGGCTCGATGAGGACCTGCGCCCGTTCGTGCGGGCTTTTGCCCGCGACCGCCTGATCGGGTCCTCGCTGCGGCAGCGGCCGTGGCTGCGCGCTCCGCGGCGCCCGGAGCCCTTCGAGGCGCTCGCGTGGGCGATCTGCGAGCAGCTGATCGAGTACGAGCGCGCGGCGGCGATCCAACGGCGGCTGCTGGCACGGCTCGGGCGCCGCTGGCCGCACGGCGGGGGCCCGCTACGTGACATGCCCGAGCCCGCCGTGCTCGCCCGCACCTCGCCCGCGCTGCTGCAGTCGCTGGACCTCGGCGGGTCGCGTGCGCGGGCGCTCGTGCAGGCCGCCCGCGAGGTCGCCGCCGGGCACATCGATCTGGGCGGCAGCGAGGCCGACCACGAGCGCGGCTGGCGGCGCCTGCGGGCGATACCCGGCATCGGGCCGTGGACCGTCGAGATGCTCGCCCTCACCGGCCAGGGGCGCCACGACCAGGTGCCCGCCGGTGACCTCGGGCTGCGCAAGCTCGCCGGTCGGCTGCTCAGCGGAGGCGATCCGCGGGCGGTCGCCGGGGAAGACGACGTGCGCGAGCTGTTCGCCCCCTACGGTCGGTGGGCGGGCCTGGCGGCGGCCCACGTGATGGGCTAGGACGCGGGCGTGCGGCTGCGCTCGCGCTGCAGGATCAGGGCGAGCGTGGGGCACGCGCGCGCGGCGCGGCGGGCGTGCTCGAGCTGTTCGCCGTGGAGTGGGCGCCCGTCGACGATCGGGTAGCCCCACTCGTCGAGCGTGATCCGCTCGGGGAGCAGCTCGGCGCAGATGCCGTGGGCCTCGCAGGCGATCGGGTTGACGCGCACGTGGTGGCTCACGGCCGGTCTCCCCCGCGGCGCCCGCCGCGGTGCGGCAGCGGCAGCTCGCTCGCGCTGCGGCAGCGCTCGCACGGGCCCGAGCGGCGGTGATCCTCGAACTCGGGGGCGAAGGCCCGCAGAGCACTGGCGATCACGCGCACCGCACCGTCGGGGTGGGCGCACGCGCCGCGCCCGGCGGTGAGCGACGCGAGCGTGCGCAGGCGCTGCTCGGAGGGCTGCTCGCGGGCGCCGGCTGCGATCGCCTCCACGGCCCCGGCGATCGCGTCGAGGCCGTGGATGCAGGGGCCGCATTGGCGCGCGCTCTCTCCGGCCAGCCACCGCGCCAGGCGTGTCGTCTCGGCCACCGGGCAGGTCTCGGCCGACAGCAGCAGCACGATGCCCGCGCCGAAGCTCGAGCCCGCGGCCTTGAGCCGCTCGCGCGACAGCGCCAGCTCGTCGATCGCCGTGGACGGCGCCCAGGTGCCGGCGTATCCGCCGGTGAGCACTCCGCGCACACCGGCGGTGGTGCCGCCGGCGGCGTCGATCAGCGTGGGTAGGGGGGCGCCCGCCTCGATCTCGTACACGCCCGGATAGGCGACCGGGCCGCTGAGCGTGACCAGCGCCGACCCCGGGTGTGCGTCCGTGCCCAGGCGGCGGAACCAGCCCGCGCCGTGGCGGGCGATCAGCGCGAGGTGGGCGAGAGTCTCGGCGTTGTTGACGAGCGTGGGACGGCGCCGCAGCCCGCGTTCGAACGGCAGCGGGGGCGTGAACGTGGGGAGCGCCTCGCGACCTTCCAGGCCGCTGATGAGAGCCGACTCCTGACCCGCGACATAGCCGCCCCCGACGCTCGCGAGCGTGAGCGTGACGCGCCCCTGGGCGGCGCGGGAGCGTTCCTGGATCGCGGCGTACGTGCTGGCGGCCGATCCGCCGGCGTGCTCGCCGATCGCCACCACCACCTCGTCGGCGCGGAGCGCTTCGGCGGCGAGTACGGCGCCGTCGAGAACGAGGTGGGGCGCGAGCTCGAGCAGCGTGCGGTCCTTGAAGCTGGGGGGCTCCGCCTCGATCGCGTTGACGACCACGATCGCTCGCCCGCGGGCGCCTGCCACCGAGCGCATCTTGGTGGCCGTCGGAAAGCCGCCGCCTCCGCAGCCGCAGAGGCCGGCGGCCTCGACCTCCTCGATCAGCCGCCGGGCCTTCGTGCGCGAGCGGGAGCGGCCTCCGCCGCCGACCGCGGGGAGCTCGCCGTGCAGGGCGGAGTGCTCGTCCAGCGTGAGGGCGCGTTCGTCGCGGACCCCGGCGAGCAGCCGGGGGAGCTGTGCGGGCGCGGGCGAGTCGCCGTCGGGCGCGGCCGGGTGCAGCTCGGCGGTGGGCGCCGGGGGGCTCACCGGGTGGTCCCCTTGGAGGTCGTGCTGGTGTGGCTCAGCAGCGAGCTCGGGGTGCCTGAGCGGCGGGCCCATTCGGAGCCGAGCGGCCCCATCGGCAGCCACGCCAGCAGGAAGATCGCGAAGGCGGCGGTGGCGGCAAGGCCCACCCGGCGGCCCGTGGCTCCGGCGGGCCAGCCGCTGAGCACGCGGCTGAGCACGGCGGCGGCGACCGCCAGCCCGCACACCACGCTGAGCACCAGCAGCCAGCCGCTGTTGACGTCGCTGCCCGTGCCGAGTCCGTGGACGAGGGCCAGCGGCCAGCTCGCGTACGCCAGCCAGTGCACCGCGCGCCAGCCGGTGTAGCCGATCCGGCCCCGCAGCAGGCTCGTGATGATGACGGCCAGCATCAGGTCGAAGGCGACGGCGCCGAGGCCCAGCCACAGCGGCCGGTAGGAGCCGGTGAAGGGCACGACGGCGTTGACGAGGGAGATCGAGGTGAAGCTGTCGAGCACCGACGTGAGGATGTGCACGCCCAGGAACACGATTGCCAGCAGCGACACGCTGCGGTGCAGGGAGTCGATCATGAAACGCGGCCAGTTCGCGGTGCTCAGGCGCCGTACGTCGGCCACGCCGAGCACCAGCGCGCCCGTCAGCAGCACCAGCGAGACGGCGCCGGTGGCGCGGGTCAGGTACCAGAGCACCGAGGGACCGGCGGCGGCGAGCGGGGCGCCGAGGGCGGCCACCGAGGAGCTCACCGCGGCCACCCCGCAACCCTCGTGACGGACCCGTCCGGGGCGACCAGGCGGGCGGGCAGGCCGAGCCGCTCCAGCCAGGCGGTGGCGGCGCCCGCGCGCACGAGCGCCGCCGTGGCGGCGATGTTGGCGTCGGCGCAGCTGCCGGCGGCCACGCTGACCGTCCGCCAGGTGTTGCTGACGGGCTCGCCGGTGGCGGGGTCGATGATGTGGTGCATCGCGCGGCCGTCGTGCTGCCAGCGGCGCACGGCGGTGCTGGACGTCGCCAGCCCGCCCGAGCGGATCGTGATCGTCTGGCCGGGAGCCGACAGGTCGCTGCGGTGGTCGTCGGTGACATGGATCTCCCACCCGCCGGGGGGCGGGTCTCCTGCGGCGGCGATGTCGCCGCCGATGCCGACCAGCACTCCGCACGCGCAGTCCCGGGCGGCGGCCGTGGCGGCACGGTCGGCCGCCCACGCTTTGGCGCTGGACCCGAGGTCCAGAGCCACGCCCGCCGGAAGGTGCACGCTGCCCGTCCGGGAGACGAGCTTCACGGCCTGCCAGCCGGGGCAGGAGCGCACCCGCACGCGCGGGACCGGCGGGGTGGCGCCTGCTCCGGCCCCGGCGCTGTCCGCCGAGGTGCGCTCGAGCAGCTCGAAGTCGCGGTCGTAGCCGGCGAGCACGAGCGCCCGTCCGATCGTCGGGTCGACGTCGCCGTCGGTGAGCGCGGCGCCGCGCAGCGCCTCGCGCAGCGCCTCGCGCAGCAGCGGGCTCACCCGCGTGGAGGAGCCGGCACGACGGTTGACAGCCACCAGCTCGGAGTCCTCGCGGAAGCGGCTGCAGGCGCGGTCGATCGCGTCGAGCTCGCGCCGCACGGCCGACTCGGCGCGCCGCAGCGCGTCGGGCTCGCGCACGCGCAGCACCACCGTCGTGCCGAGCGCCTTCCAGCGCAGGCCGACGGGCGCCGCCGAGAGCTCCGGCCGATCGGTCAGCAGCGTTGTCATGACCCTCCCGACGTGACCACGCCGGAGGATTCTTCGGAGCTGCTGCCCGAGGATTCCGTGGATTCCGTGGATTCCGTGGATTCGGCGCTGCCGGATTCGCTCCCGGAGGATTCGCTGCCGCTGGATTCGCTGCTCGAGGATTCGCCGCTGGAGGAATCGTCGCCGCTCGAGCCCGTTGACGCTTCCGGGGACTGTTCCGGTTTGGTCAGCGTGCCGGATTCCGAGCTCTTGCTCGTCGAGGTGCGCTTGGTGCCGGAGCTCGAGGAGCTCGCCTTGCTCTTGCCGTGAAAGGCGTTGGCGGCCACGTCGGCGAGGACCCCGGTGAGGACGATGCTGCCCGCGATCAGCCAGCGGTTGATGCGGCTCAGCCTGCGAAGCGAGGCGTCACGTGTATGGGTGGTGTGGTTGCGCATCGGGGGAGGTCCTCTCAATCGTGGGGGAAGTGCGCGTGCATCCAGGGGCCGAACTCGGGGATCGTGAAGATCGCCAGCACGAGGCCGAGCACGAGCGCCCCTGCGAGCGCGAGCCAGCGGCCGTCGCGGCCCGGCAGCGCCGGCCGGGTGGCGACGGCCGGCGAGAGGTCGCCGCGAAGCGCGCCCGGCAGGGCGGGGAGATGGGCGAGCACGTGCACGCCGGTGACGGCGAGCCACACGAAGAAGGTCACCTTGTGGAAGGGCAGAAGCGTCGACCGCGACGAGGGGCCGGCGAACAGCAGGGCCACGCCGCTGGCGAACACGATCACGGTGGTCAACACCACCAGGGGCGCGAGGACCCGCAGCGCCGTCGCAGGGGGCCCATTGCGGTGATAGGCGGGGTCGTGGGTGTAGTAGCGGGTGAAGCGGTAGCCGGTGCTCGCCATCTTCAGCGCCACCGGTGCGATCAGGGCCATCCCGACGAACAGGTGCACCCACAGCAGCGGGTGGATGCTGATGATCGTCACGCCGAGCACCGCCAGCAGCACGATCAGAAGCGCGCCGGTGACGTTCGTCAGGCGCTCGTTGCCGCCGGTCCCTCCGCCAAGCCAGCGCTCGCTTGGAGCGTGCACCTCGGCGCCGGGGACGCGTGGGACGCTCGGGGCATGCGTCTCAGCCATGAAGCGAGTGTGCGAACGCGCATTAAGCGGACCCTAACCGCCGTGTGAGAAGTCTCTCGGAATCTGCTGACAGGCTGGACCGGCGCCCTATCCTTTGTGGGCGAGCATGCGAACGACCGCGGAGTCCCGCGCCGACGCGGGGGAAGATTCGCGCGAGCAGGGCGAGCGCGCGGCCGATTCGGCGACCGTGTTGCTGATCGAGGACGAGCCGGGGATCGTCGATTTCGTGCGCCGCGGGCTCGAGGCGGAGGGCTTTCGCGTGGGGGCGGCCCTCGACGGGATCGAGGGCGAGCGGCTCGCGCTGAGCGGGCGTTTCGACGCCGTGGTGCTCGACCTGATGCTTCCGGGGCGCAGTGGCCTGGAGGTGCTCGAGGGGCTGCAGAGATCCTGGCCGGCGATGCCCGTGATCGTGTTGACCGCGCTGGGGGAGACCGAGGATCGAATCCACGGGCTCGAAGCCGGCGCCGTCGACTACCTCACCAAGCCGTTCTCGATGGCCGAGCTCGTCGCACGGCTGCGTGCGCAGCTGCGGGCGCTCGCCCATGCGTCCGCGAGCACGCTCGAGGTGGGTGACATCGAGATCGACCTGCTGACGCGGAAGGTCACGCGCGGGGGTACCGAGGTGGCGCTGTCGACGACGGAGTTCGAACTGCTCGTTTTCCTGTGCCGCAACCAGGGCCAGATAGTGACGCGCGAGCAGGTGCTCGCCAGCGTGTGGGGCTACCAGCACGACCCCGGCACGAACGTCGTCGACGTGTATGTCGGATACCTGCGGCGCAAGCTCGGTCGCCCCGGCGCTCCCGCCCCGATCACGACCGTGCGCTCGGTGGGCTACCGCCTCGGCGGCGCCGGCTGAGGCGGGCCGCGATGCGCACACTCGCCCGACGGCTGGTGCCACGAGGGCTGCGCTGGCGGCTGGCCGCCTCGTTCACGCTTGTGATGGCGCTGTGCCTCGGGATCGCCTTCGTGGCGGTGTACAGGGGCACCGGGACCAACGCGCGCCAGCAGATCGACCGGGAGTTGTCCGCCGACGCCGCGGAGGCCGCGCAGAACCTGCACGCCGCGCGACCGGGGTCCAGCGCCGAGCTTGCCAGGGCCGCCAGGGACTACCTGCAGACGCAGTCGTTCAACGCCAGCTCGAGGCTCCTGTTCGTGGCGATGCCGGGCCAGCCGACGGTCTCCAACAGCCCCGAGCTCGTCAGCGCGCAGGCGCCCGACGACGGCGAGTCGGCCCCGGCCCAGCGGGCAGAGAACAGCCTCGCCCTGGGGCTTGCGCGGGCTCCCCAGCGCTACACGACGCTTCCCGCGCCGGACAACGGCGAACTGCGGGTGCTGAAGATCCCGGTACGGCTGCCCAACGGCCTTACCGCCACCGTCGGGGCCGGCGAGGCGCTGACCGCCGTCTCGCGCGCCCAGCACAGCGTCGCGCGGGCATTCGTGCTGGCGGGCCTGCTCGCGCTGGCGGCAGCGCTGATCGCCTCCTACTTCGTCGGCGCACGTGTTTCGTCGCCGCTGCGCGGGATGGCCGGCGTGGCCGCCCGCGTGGATGCCGGGGACCTGCATCCCCGGATCGAGCATCGCGAGGGCGAGGCGAGCGAGATCCGGGTCCTCAGCGACGCCTTCAACCACATGCTCGACCGTCTCACCGAGGCGTTCGCCGGGCAGCGCGAGTTCATCGCAGACGCCTCGCACGAGCTGCGCACGCCGCTGACCGTGATCCGCGGGCAGCTCGAAGTGCTGGCCGCCCAGGAGCACCCCTCGGCGAGCGAGGTGCGGCGCGTGGAGGCGCTCGTGCAGTCCGAGGTTGCCCGCGTGAGCCGCCTCGTCGACGACCTGCTGCTCCTCGCCCGCAGCGACCACTCCGAGCAGTTCCTGCGCCCGGAGCAGATCGAGCTCGCCGGCTACGTGCGGAAGCTGTGGGACGGCATGACGCTGCTGGCCGACAGGCGCTTCGAGCTCGGCGGGCTCCCCGCCGGGGCGCTGCTCGCGGACCGCGACCGGCTCGCCCAGGCGCTGCGCAACCTGATCGGCAACGCCATCAACCATACGGCCCCCGACTCGGGGCTGGTGCGGCTCGAGGTGCGTGTCGAGGGCCGGGGAAGGATCCGCTTCCTGGTCGACGACGACGGCCCCGGGATCCCGCCGGCCGAGCGCGAGCGCGTGTTCAACCGCTTCCACCGCACCGACGCCGCGCGCGACCGCGCCTCCGGGGGCACGGGGCTGGGGCTCGCGATCGTGCGGGCGATCGCCGAGGCCCACGGTGGCACGGTGTCGGCCGCCTCCTCGCCGGAGGGCGGCGCGCGCCTGGAGCTGCTGCTGCCGGGCTTCCGGCCTGCGCACGACTCCGGTGTGCGTGGCGCGGCCACGCCCACCCGGGCGCGGCTCACTACGGCAGGATCACGGCCGCCCCGGTGAAGGCGCCCGCGCGGAGGTCCTCGAGCGCGTTGCCGGCGCGCTCCAGCGGGTACGTGGTCACGTGCGTGCGCACATCCGCCTGTGGTGCGATCGCGAGCATCTCCTGGCCGTCGCGGCGGGTGAGGTTGGCGACCGACCGCAGCGATCTCTCCTCCCACAGCAGCTCGTAGGGGAACGACGGGATGTCGCTCATGTGGATGCCCGCGCAGACGACGGTGCCTCCGCGCGCCAGCGCCTTCAGCGCGAGTGGAACGAGGCCGCCGACGGGGGCGAAGATGATCGCCGCTTCGAGGGGCTCGGGTGGGGGCTCCTCGGAGGCGCCCGCCCACACGGCCCCGAGCTGGCGGGCGAAGTCCTGCGTGGCGGTGTCGCCCGCGCGCGTGAACGCATACACCTCGCGACCCTGCCAGCGCGCCACCTGGGCGATGATGTGGGCCGAGGCGCCGAAGCCGTACAGCCCCAGGCGGCGGACCTCGCCGCACATCCTCAGCGCCCGGTAGCCGATCAGCCCCGCGCACAGCAGCGGCGCGAGCTGCTCGTCGGGGTGCTCGCCGGGCAGCTCGAAGCAGTAGCGGGCGTCGGCCACCGCGTACTCGGCGTAGCCACCGTCGATGTCGCGCCCGGTGAACTGCCCCTGCAGGCACAGGTTCTCGCGTCCGCTCGTGCAGTACTCGCAGGTGCCGTCGGTCCATCCCAGCCACGGCACCCCGACGCGCCGTCCCCGCGTTCCCGGCAGCACCACGTCCTCGCCGGCGCCGAGGACGTCGGCGACGATCTGGTGGCCGAGCACGCGTGGTGGGCGGGGGACGTCGACCTCGCCGTCGAGCAGGTGCAGGTCGGTGCGACACACCCCGCACGCCCTCACCTTCAGCAGCAGCTGTCCCGGGCCCGGCTCCGGGACGGGCAGCTCGCGCTCGGCCAGCGGCCGGCCGACCTGCTCGAAGACCATCGCGCGCATCGTGCGTGCCGCCTGGGCCATATCCTGCGCCAGTGAAGCACGATCGACCGCCCGGTGCCGGTGCAGGTCACGGCGGCGGGGAGATCGCCCGGCGGTGGCCGCGATGAAGGGCCTGCTGTATGGCCACCCCGCGTGCCTCGAGCACGACCCGGGCGCGCTCTCACCCGGGCATCCGGACACGCCCCGGCGGCTGGCGACGGTCGAAGAGGCGCTCGCCGAGCACGACTGGCTCGGCTGGGAGCGGCGCACCGCGCCGGCAGCGAGCGAGGCGCAGCTCGAGCTGGCCCACTCAGCCGAGCATGTGCGTGCCGTCCGCGAGCTGTGTGCGCGCGGGGGCGGGGCGATCGATCCGGACACGTTCGCCGTCGAGGCATCGTTCCGCGCCGCCGGGCACGCCGCGGGCGCCGGTCTGGCGCTTGCCGGAGCGCTGCTCGCGGGCGAAGCCGACACGGGTTTCTGCGCCGTGCGCCCGGCCGGCCACCACGCCGAGCATGCCCGCGCGATGGGCTTCTGTCTGTTCAACAACGTCGCCGTGGCGGCCGCCGGGGCGCTGGCCGAGCACGGTCTGGGCCGCGTGTTCGTGCTCGACTGGGACGTCCATCACGGCAACGGCACGGCCGAGATCTTCGACGCTCGCCGCGATGTGCTGTTCGCCAGCATCCACCAGTGGCCGCTGTATCCCGGGAGCGGACGCCTGCAGGAGCGGGGACATGGACCGGGGGAGGGCTACACGATCAACCTGCCCGTCCCGCCCGGCTCCGGGGAGGCGCTGTGGCTGGGGCTGCTCGACCGGGTGGTGCTGCCGATCGCGGCGGCCTACGAGCCGCAGCTGATCCTCGTATCGGCGGGGTTCGACGCACACGAGCGCGACCCCCTGGCCCATTGCCTCCTGACGACCGGCTCGTTCGTCGAGATGGCCGCACGCGTGCGGGAGCTCGGACGGGCGCTGGGCGTGGGGGTGGGGGTGGTGCTCGAGGGCGGCTACAACGTGCCCGTGCTGGCGGAGTGCGTGCTCGCCACGCTGCCGGCCCTCGCCGGCGGGCACGAGCCGCGGGCGGCACCCGCGCTGGACACCGAGGAGCAGGAGCTCGTGACACGCGCAATCGCCGCGGCACGACCGTACTGGCCGGTGTAGTCCCGCGCCCGGCGCGCGTTGGCGGCGCCACGGCGCGCCGGCCGGGTGGAGTCCGGCCCGGTCATCCCCGAGGGCAGATGCCGTAGCCGCGGGTCGGGTGGGTAGTTCCCCGGGGCGCACCACCCGCTCTCAGGGTTCTCCAAGCGAACCCTGAGCGCTGTCTGACGATGTCTGCATGGCGCCTTGAGACGTGAAGGAGACGATCCCCGCATGTCAATTTCACTCGTAGTTGCACTGATCGTCGTACTGGACCTCGCGCTGATCGCGGCACTCGTGTACGTGATGACGCGCGCGGCACACCTGCGGCCTCACCGGGCCGCGAGCGCGCTGCTCCCCGTATACGTCAGCGCCGCTCAGCCGCGGCCGGCGCCGCGACGCCACAGCAGGACGTACCACACGCCCACGCCGAGCAGGACGCACACCGGCAGCACAAGCGACAGGATCGAGCCGGCCAGGAAGTCGGAGGCGAGGATCAAGGCTGTGCGCTCCCTCTGAATTGGTTGCCCGTGAGCCGCGGCGCGCGCGTCGCGGCCACGAGCCCCGCCGGCTCGTGCTGTGAGGGCGCGAGCCAGCGGTGGATGTACACGAAGATGATGACCATGAAGGTGACCGAGCCCGGCACCCACATGATCCCCGCCGCGATCTGCTGGTCGGTGAGCGCGGAGATGCCCCCGGGCCGGCTCACCTCGTGGGCGTAGTACCCGTACAGCGGGTGCGGCACGATCGCGAGCGCGACCGCGAGCGCCCAGGTGACGAGCATCGCGGCCGTCACGTACAGCACCCGCTGCACCTCTCCGAGGCGGGCGTGGAGGGGCCGTGAGTCGATCACCTGCTTGAACAGCAGCACGGCCGAGAACACGAACAGGAGGTGCTCGAGCGCATGCAGGGGCAGCGACCGCAGCGTCGCGTCGAACAGCGCGGGCACGTGCCACCCCAACAGCACGATCGTGAAGAACACGAAGGCCGGCGCCGGCCGCCCGAGCCAGCGGCCGAATGCCCACACGCCGCCGAGCACCGCCGAGCGCGACGGGGCGCGGGCCAGCGAGCGGCGCGCGTCGAGCGGCAGCGAGCGCCACAGCGGGGTCCAGGGCCGCGCCAGCACGATCAGCGGCGCGACCACGGTGATCAGCAGCACGTGCTGGACCATGTGGACCCAGAAGAGGCGTTCGCTGTAGGCCTCCAGGGGTGAGTCGAGCGCCAGCGCGAGCACGACGAGGGCGCCGTAGAAGCACGCCGCACGCCAACGCCGCGCGCCCGCCCGGAGGGCCGCGTAGGCGGTGCGCTGGTTGCCCAGGCGGTAGAACGCCGCGACCGCGATCAGCACGATCACGACCGGATCCAGCGACCAGCTCCCGAGGCCTGGTCTGGTTGCGGCCGCCAGCACTAGACCAGGTACAGGATCACCCAGGTGAGCACGCCGATGCCCGCCAGGAACGTCCAGTAGAAGGCGCATGCCGCCAGGCCCGGCTCGATCAGCCGGTCAGGGTCGGCGATGTCCGGATGGGTGCCCCTCGAGCGCCGCGCCCGCAGCCCGGTGGCGACGTGTGTCTCGAGCCAGTACATCGTCACGAGCACGGCGACCGCGTACAGGGCCGTCCACGCGCAGAACACGCTCGCGTACGCGCCGTTGGTGGGTCCGAAGCCCTGGGAGGTGTAGGCGACGCACTGCAGCACCACCACCGCCAGCCCGAGCACGAGCGCCGCGCCCGCGGGACCCACCCAGTCGCGCGATTCGCCTCCCAGCCGGCGCGAGGCGAGCCATGCCGCCAGCGCGCTCAACACCGCGCACGCCGCGATTGCCGCCCCGAAGGCCTGGTCGGGGTTCACGTGTGCGGGGCGCCACATGTGATCCTGGTCGAGGGCGCGGAGGTACACGTAGGCGAACACGAACGCGAGGAAGAAGAACGCCGACGCGCCGGCCAGCAGGCGGCTGGCGACGTACAGCGTGCGCGCGCCGACCTCGGGCGGCTCGGGTGGGATCTCCACGCCTGGCGCCACCGGCGGCGTGATCGTCTGCGGGGGCAGGGGCTCGGGGTAGGAAGCCATCTAGCCGCCCGCCGGCGCCGGCGCCGTGTCGCCGATGTGGGGCGGCGAGGGCGACCCGTACGGGTACGGGTCGTTGTCGAAGGTCGGGATCTGCTCGAAGTCGTTGACCGGCACAGGACTCGGGAGCTGCCACTCGATCGACTTCGAGTGCCACGGGTTCCTCTCGGCACGCTGGCGCACGAAGATCAGCGAGTAGACGACGTTGAACAGGAAGATCAACATCGAGAAGCCCAGCACGAAGGCCGAGATCGAGACCCACACGTTGAGCCCGTGCAGGTCCGGGGCGTACGAGCTCACGCGCCGCGGCATCCCTTTCATCCCCAGCGCGAACAGCGGCAGGAACGTCGAGTTGAAGGAGATGAACATCGACCAGAAGTGCCACTTGCCCAGGCGTTCGTTGAGGCGCAGGCCGGTCATCTTCGGGATCCAGTAGTAGATCGCCGCGAAGAAGGTGAACACGAGCCCGCCCATGATCGTGTAATGGAAGTGCGCCATCACGAAGAAGCTGCCGTGCGTGTCGGTATCGCTCGGCGTGTCCGACAGGAACACGCCCGAGACGCCCCCGATCAGGAAGTTGAAGCCCCATGCGAGGCAGAACAGCATCGGCACGGCGAACGTCGCACGCCCCCTCCAGAGCGTTCCGATCACGCACAGGAAGATGAAGCCGGTGGGGATCGAGATGATCTCCGTGGAGAGCATGTAGAACGGGCGCAGGTCGGCGTTTATGCCGCTCACGAACAGGTGGTGCTGCCACACCAGGAAGCTCAGCAGGGTGACGCCGAGCATCCCGGACACGGCGAGCCGGTAACCCCACAGGGGCTTACGGGTGAACACCGGCAGCAGCTCGAGCACGATGCCGAACCCCGGCAGTGCCAGCACGTACACCTCGGGGTGGCCGAAGAACCAGAACAGGTTCTCGAACAGGTAGGAGCTGCCGCCGCCGCCGGCGACGAAGAAGGTCGTCCCGATCGTGCGGTCGAGCGCCGCCATCGTCAGCGTCGCGATCAGCACCGGCGCCGCCAGCACCATCAGGATCGCGGTCGCGAACACCGACCACACGAAGATCGGCAGGCGCGACCACGTCATCCCGGGCGCGCGCATGGTGATGATCGTCGCCAGCATGTTCAGCCCGAGCAGCGCCATCGACACGCCCACCAGCGCGAAGAAGATGATGTAGGAGTCCATCCCCATCACAGCCTCGTTGTTGAGCGGCTCGTACCCCGTCCACCCCGTCGGGAAGCCGCCGAAGAAGATCGTCGAGACGAGGATGAACCCGGCCGCCATCAGCAGCCAGAAGGTGAGCGACTCGATCCTCGGGAAGGCCATCCGCCGGGCCCCGATCAGGATCGGCACGAAGTAGTTGGCGAACGGTCCGAGGATCGCCGAGGTCAGCATTCCCATCATCATCGAGCCGTGCATCCCCACCAGTGAGAGGTACTGGTTGGGCCCCACGAAGGTCGGCGTGTCGTGCAGCAGCTCGGTGCGGATCAGCAGTGCGTTGAGGCCGCCGACGAAGAAGAACACGCCGATCCCGATGAGGTACTGCATGCCCACCACCTTGTGGTCGGTGCACAGCCCGAAGTAGCGGCTGATCCCCTGCTCCTCCTTCTCGCGGAGCGACGGGGGGCGCCCCAGCAGGCGCATGACCGGGTAGTTGGCGAAGCCCATCCCGATCAGGAAGCCGGCGACGCCGAACAGGTACGCGAGCAGCAGGGCGACGTCGTTCTCGTTGGTGGCTTCCTCGTAGACGAAGGTGGGGCTCGAGATCTGATGTCCTACGAACCACCCGAGGTAGTAGCCGCCCACGCCCAGCACCACCGCGGTGAGCAGGTTGAAGCCGATCAGCCGCCGCCATAGGGGCGGCCGTACCGCGACGGGAGCCGGGGTTGCCGCAGCCGCGCTCATTCGCCGCGCCTCGTGGGTTCGGGCAGGTAGGTGGTTTTGTAGGGCGGCAGCTCTTTGGTCACCGGCGCGTAGATCACCTGCTGCTGGTGGATCCACTGCTGGAAGGCCGCCGGGGTGACCACGTGGCCGTAGTCGAACATCTGCCCGTGCCAGATCCCGCACAGCTCCGAGCAGCGCACTTCGAAGCGTCCGAGGTCGGTCGGCTTGACGAACGCGATGTTGTCGACCTGCGGGTTTGCGTCGGCCTTCACGCCGAGCTGGATCGCCCAGAACGAGTGGATCACGTCGAGTGAGGTGACGTGCAGTTCGACCATCTGCCCGCGGGGGAGCTCGAGGTGGGGAGTCTCCACCCCGCCGTAGGTCGGGTACCGGTAGGTGAACTCCCACTGCTGGGCGATCACCTGCACGGGCAGCTTCGGCCCCGACGGCTTCGCCACGGGGCTCGGCCCGCTGCCCGAGCCGGCGCCGTTGTCGGCCAGCAGGCGCACCGAGCCGTAGACGGCCAGCACCAGCACCATCAGCGAGGTGACGACGATCCACGCCGTCTGGATGCGGGTGTCGCCGCGAAGTTGTGGGCCTTCCAGCACCGCCCCCTGGGGCTGGCGGAAGAAGATCACCGCGTAAGCGAGGTAGATCAGCAGCAGCAGCAGCACGGGCGTGGCCATCCCCAGCAGCACGGTGTTGTCCGTGACATGACCCGCGGACTGTTCGCTGGCGTTGCCCGGCGGCATGATCGGGCCGACGAAGATCACCACCAGGGGCGTTACGACCAGGGTCGCGATCAGCCAGATGAGCGTCAGACGACGGAGGTGGTTGGGCTCGCCCATCGCCTATGTCACGTCGATGAAGCCGTCCATGTAGCCGAGCGTCTGCATCGGTCCGCCGAACCCGTTGAGCCAGCCGGCCGCACACGGCACGAAGCACTGCCAGTGGTATCGCCCTTTGCCGCCGGTACGGAAGCTGAAGGTGATGGTGCGGTGCGCGGCGCCTTCACAGGGCGCGAATTCGCACTGGTTCTTGGCTTCTTCGGGAACCCCGGGCAGCGGCACCAGAATGCCCAGTTCGGGCACGGCGAACGTGTGGGACGCTTCTTCAGGGTCGATCCCCCTGACGGTCTTGCCGTCGACCGTCTCGGTGTCGCCGATCGTGCCCTGGACCTGGGACAGGAAGGGGTTGCGCAGCCCGCTGTCGCCGTCGTACTGGTAGACGGTCACGTGCACGATCGAATGCGCTGGCACCGAGAAGATCGTGCTGCGGACCCACTTGCCGCCCCGCCTGACGAGGTAGGAGACCCAGTCGGGGTGCGAGGGGCTGTACTTGGGGCCGATCGCCGCGACCGTCTCGAGCGTGAGGTTGGCGCCGCCCTGACGGACGGCGGGCGTGGCGCTCACCGACGCGGGGAAGCTCGTCGCCCAGCTGCTGATGTAGAGCGCGATCAGCACCCCCAGCACCGCCACGGCGGCGCCCACGCCCAATAGCTTGCGCGTCAGCAGACTCACGTTCCGAGCAATCTCCCCCCAAGTTGCGTCGTTTGTGTGTTGTGTGACGATACAGGCGCTACCCGCTGGCCCATTCAGGCTAATCCCGCAAATAGCGAAAAATCTCGCAAGTAGCGGAAGCCCGGCGGGGCTCGACGAAGCGGGGCTCGACGGCGGTCGAGCCGGCGCTCAGCCTCAGCGCGGCGGGCCTCAGCCGCGGCGGGCCTCAGCCGCGGCGGGGCTCAGCCGCAGCGGGCCTCAGCCGCAGCGGGGCTCAGCCGAAGAACAGCTCGGCGGTCTCGTACAGGCCCGGATCGAGCAGCTTCGGCTCGCGCAGCGCCTCCTGCAGGGGCACCTCGACGATCTCGGTGCCCGACAGCGCCACCATCGTGCCGGAGCGCCCCGCTGCCGCGGCCTCGAAGGCGGCCACCCCGAAACGCGTGGCGAGCACGCGGTCATAGGCCACCGGTGTGCCGCCGCGCTGCACGTGGCCGAGGATCGTGACCCGCGTTTCGTAACCGGTGCGGCTCTCGATCTCCTTCTCGAGCACAACCCCGATCCCGCCCAGGCGGGCGTGGCCGAAGGCGTCGGTGGCGGTGCCTTCGCGGATCTCGAGGGTGCCCTCGAGCGGGGTGGCTCCCTCCGCCACCACCACGATCGAGAAGCTCCGTCCGCGCGCGTGGCGGGCGCGCAGGTGGGCGACGACGTCGTCGATGTCGAACGGGCGCTCCGGCACGAGGATCGCGTCCGCTCCCCCGGCGATGCCCGCGTGGGTGGCGATCCAGCCCGCGTGCCTTCCCATCACCTCCACCACCATCACGCGGTCGTGCGACTCCGCGGTGGTGTGCAGGCGGTCGACCGCGTCGGTCACGATCTGGACCGCTGTCTGGAAGCCGAAGGTGACGTCGGTGCCCCCGAGGTCGTTGTCGATCGTCTTCGGCACGCCCACGATCGCGACGCCGTCCTCGTGCAGGTGCAGGGCCACGCCGAGCGTGTCCTCGCCCCCGATCGGGATCAGCACGTCGACCTCGCGGTTCTCGAGCGTGCGCCTCACAGCGGCGGTGCCGTCGGCGCCGTCGGCGTACGGGTTCGTGCGGGAGGTGCCGAGGATCGTGCCGCCGCGGGGGAGGATCCCCGCGGTGCTCTGGAGGTCGAGCTCGACCGCGTCGTCGCGCAGCACGCCGGCCCATCCGTGGCGGAAGCCGACGAACGTGTGCCCCCCGCCGGCGAGCCCGCGGCGCACGACCGCCCGGATCACGGCGTTCAGCCCGGGGCAGTCGCCGCCGCCGGTCAGCAGGCCGATGCGCGTCACGACGGCGTCAGATCCCCTGCCCGGGGAGGAACTCGTTGGTGTAGGGCGGCAGTTCGGCACCCGGCGGGTGGCTGGTCAGACGCTGCGCGTACATCCACTCGGCGAAGTGTGCCCATGCGGTGGGATCCTGCCAGCCGAAGGGCTTGCCCGTCGGCGGCTCGGCCGCGGGGAGCGTGTGGCGGATCGATTCCAGCTGCAGCTTGGGCGACAGCGAGGGGTTCGCCTTCAGCACCAGCGCCACCGCGGCGGCCGGGTTGGCGCGCACCTCGCGTGCGCCTCGGCTGAGCGCCTCCATGAAGGCGCGCAGGTCCTGTCCGCGCGCGCGGGCGTCGTGTTCGCGCACCACCAGAACCAGCTCGTCGTACGTGGGCACGCCCGCCCTGTCCACCGGGATCACCGTCGGCCGGCGCTGCTTGAGGGCCAGCTGGATGGCCTCGTAGTTCCAGTACCCGCCGAGCGTCGCGTCGACCTTCCCGGACAGCATCGCCGGCACCAGGTTGAAGCCGACGTTGACTTCCTTGGCCGCGCCCGAGCCGAGGTGGGCGGCGTGCAGGGCCGCCTTCAACATCGATGCCTGGTAGGGGATCCCGGCGGTCCCCACCGTCTTGCCGGACAGGTCGGACACGCTGCTCACGTGCGCGGCGGGCAGCGCGATGATCGAGGTCAGGGGCCGCTGCACGAGCGCCCCGACCGACACCAGTGGCAGGCCCTGGTCACGCGCGAGCAGCAGCTCGGGCTCGTAGGAGATCGCCATGTCGACCTTGCCCGCCGCCAGCAGCTTCAGCGGTTCGTCGGTCTGGGATGGCGCCACCAGGTGGACGTCGAGGCCCACCGCCCGAAACTCCCCGTGCGCCAGCGCCGCATACAGGGCGGCGTGGTCGGCGTTGGGAAACCAGTCGAGCATCACCGTGAACGGCTTCGTGCCCGGTGCGCTGAGGGCGTCCTGCTTGGCTCCGCAGGCCCCCAGCGCGAGCACGCAGGCCGCCGCCAGGCAGGCCGCCACGAGCGCGCGCACGCGGCTCGCAGCTCCGCGCGCCGCCCGGCCCCGTGCCGCCGGGCCTCGCGCCGCCGGGCCTCGCGCCGCCGGGCCCGGCGCCGCCGGGCCTCGCGCCGGCCGGCGGCGCCTCACCTGGTTGCCCCCGCGAGCCCCGGGCGCCGCCAGGGCGCGAGCCTGCGTTCGGCCATCGCCAGGCTCTGGAAGCACACGATCGCGAAGGCGAACAGCAAGGCCGTGGCGGCATATGCACGGGCCGTCTGGAAGCCGCCCGCGTCGAGCACGATCTCGCGGCCGAGGCCCGTGTAGGTGCCGGTCGTGGGCGTGCTGGTCTCGGCGATGAAGGCGCCGATCACGCCCACCGCCAGCGCGATGCGGGCGCCGCTGAGGGCGGCCGGGACGGCGGCGGGGAGCTCGGCGAAGCGCAGCGTCTGCCAGCGTGAGGCGTCCAGCGTGCGCAGCAGCTTGGCCCGCTCGGGGTCCAGCGAGGCGAGGCCGTCGATCGTCGTGACGAGCACCGGGAAGAAACAGATCAAGGCGATCACGACCAGCTTCGGGAAGATCCCGAAGCCCCACCAGAACACGAGCAGCACCCCGATCACCGGAATCGGGACCGCCTGCGAGCCGACCGCCAGCGGGTAGAAGGCGCGGCGCAGCACGGGGGAGAGGTGAATCGCGATCGCGAACGTAAGCCCGGCGGCGATCGCGAGCGCGAGCCCCAGCACGACCTCCTCGGCGGTGACGGCGAAGTTGTGGGAGAGCAGGCCGGCGTTGTCCCACAGCGCGCTCGCGACGGCGTGGGGCGGCGGGAGCACGACGGCTTCGACCCCGCCGAGGTCGCAGTACAGCTCCCACACGCCGAGCAGGGCGAGCCCCAGCAGGAGGACCGGCGCGACGCGGCGCAGCGTGCGCCTCATGGGCCCTCCCCGGCGAGTCGCGCGAGCGCGCGGGCGCGCAGCGCCGCCACCTCGGGGTCGGCCGCACGGCGGGGGCGGGGCAGGGGCACCTCGAGCTCGGCGAGCACCCGCCCCGGGCGGGGCGAGAGCACCACGACGCGATCGCACAGGACGATCGCCTCCTCGACGTCGTGGGTCACGAGCAGCACCGTGCGCGGCTCGCGCTGCAGGCTGCGGGCAAGCCACTGCTGCATCTCGCTGCGGGTGATTGCGTCGAGCGCCCCGAAGGGCTCGTCCAGGCACAGCAGGCGCTTGCCCGACAGCAGCGTGCGCGCGAACGCCACCCGCTGGCGCATCCCGCCGGAGAGCTCCTGCGGGCAGGCCCGCTCGAAGCCGTCCAGGCCGAGCTCGCAGAACAGCTCGCGCGCCGCCGCCAGCGCGCCCGCGCGGCGCAGTCCGGCGAGCCGCAGGCTGAGCGCGGCGTTCTCGAGCGCGTCCAGCCACGGGAGCAGCAGATCGCGCTGCGGCATCAGCACCGCCGCCGGTCCGACGACGGTGCCGCGGTCGGGGGCCCGAAGACCGCACACGACTTCCAGCAGCGTCGTCTTCCCGCACCCGCTGGGCCCCACGACGGCCACCAGCTCGCCGGCGTGCGCCTGCAGCGAAACCTCCCCCAGCGCCCGCACCGGTGCTCCCCGCTCGGAGGCGTAGGTGACCTGCAGGCCGCTGATCACGAGCTCGTCGCGCGGGCGCGGGGCATCGCTCGGAGTGGCCGCCGCCGGCGCGGCCCCTGGGCGAATTCTGGTTGCGGTTGTCACGTCGCTCCCTTCGCGGGCATTACCCCACAGGTTCGAAGGGTCGGCGCCGGGGGAGGAGCTCCCGTGCGCCATCTCAGCCGGCCTACCCGCCAGCACCCCTGGTGTGTCGTCAGTGCAACCGCGATGCTACCGCTCGGGGGTCGCCGCGCGGGGCGGGGTGCTAGCGCCCGGCCGCCGCCGCGGGACGCGTGAGTGCGCGCACGAAGTCCTCCAGCTGACCCGTGGTCCAGCACTCGAAGGCGGTGCAGTACTGCTCGTAGGCGGCGATCACCGAGTCGCCGTAGTTCCAGTACAGGCGCGGCTCGGGGTTCAGCCAGAAGGTCCGCCCGGCGCGGGCCGCGATGTGGGCGAACACCTCCGCCCGCGGATCGCGCCCGTTGGTGCGGGCGTCGCCCAGCACGATCACGGTGGCGCGCGGGTGCAGGTCGTCCTCGACCGACTCGAGGAACTCCGACCACACGCGGCCGTAGTCGGTGTAGCCGGAGATGTCGGCCACACCGGCGTCGCTGGAGATGCGCTCGCTGACGGCTTTGAAGTTCCGCTCGCGTTCGAAGATGTCGGTGACCTCGGAGATCCGCTCGATGAACACGAACGAGCGCATCTTGCGAAACGTGTCGTGCAGCGCGTGCAGCACCGACAGGAAGAACACCGACGCCGAGGTGACGCTCGTGGACACGTCGCACAGGACGTAGATCTCGGGCCGTCGGGGTCGCCGGGGGCGGAACTTCAGCTCCACGGGAACGCCCCCGGTCTGCAGCGAGGCGCGCATCGTGCGCCGCACGTCGACGTGGGCGTGGCGGCGGTGCCCGCGCGCCTGCAGCCCCTGCGTGGCCAGGCGGCGGCGGAGCTGCGCCACCACCCTGTGCACCGCGGCGAGGTCGGCGAGCGGGCCCGACGGCAGCGCACGGTCGAGCTCCCCCAGCGGACGCGAGGGCGGCAGGTTGCCGGTGCGTTCGATCTGGGAGCGTTCGAGCTCCCGCCGCAGGAGCGCCTCGAAGCGCCTCAGGGCATCGCGCGGGAGGCCGTCGCGGCGGGGGTCGTCGGGCGGCAGCTCGGGCTGGGGCTCGGCACGCAGTCCCAACGCCCGGCGGATCCGCTGGACGTCCACGCCGATCACCCCTGAGCCCTCCTGACGGCGGGCGAGGGCGGCGATCGCGAGCCGGGCGAGGTCGCGCATCGCGCCCTCGGAGCCGTCGCGCAGGGCGGCCGCGATCTGCGCGCGCAGCGCCTCGAGCTCCTCTTCGGAGAGCTCCCCGAGCCCGACGTACTCGTCCTCGCTCACGCCCTCCTGCTGGGCGGCCACCTCCACCGTGCGGAAGAAGAAGCGCTCGAACACCAGCTCGAACACGCGCCGGTCCTCCTGGCTCTTGGCGAGCGTGGCGGCGAGCGCCTCGCGGAAGTCCTCTTTCGAGGTCCAGCTCACCTGATCCAGGACGTCGAACGCGTCGAGGATCTCCGAGGTGCCGATCGCCACGCCTTCGCGGCGCAGCTCCTCGCCCAGCTCGAGGATGCGGGCCGGGAGCCCGTCGTCGTGCTCAGGCGACATCGGCGGGCGAGCGCAGCTTCAGGCCCACCCGCTCTGCGACCACGTCCATGTCGGTGCGGTGCTTGACGATCACCGACATCGTCTCGTTGAAGGTGTCGGCGTCGATCTCGCGCGCGCCGAGCAGCAGCAGCGCCCGGGCCCAGTCGATCGACTCGGCGATCGAGGGCGGCTTCTTGAGATCGAGGTCGCGCACCATCCCGATCACCTCCACGAGCCTGCGCGCCACGGACTCCGACAGTCCCGGCGCGTGCAGGTGCACGATTTCCAGCTCGTGCTCGAGCGTGGGGTAGTCGAGCCACAGGTACAGGCAGCGCCGCTTGAGCGCCTCGGTCAGCTCACGGGAGTTGTTGGAGGTCAGCAGGACCACCGGGTGGGTGCGCGACTCCAGGCGCCCGAGCTCGGGAATCGAGATCTGGAAGTCGGACAGGACCTCCAGCAGCATCGCCTCGAACTCCTGGTCGGTCTTGTCGATCTCGTCGATCAGCAGCACGACCGGCTGCTCGGAGGTGATCGCCGTCATCAGCGGCCGCGCGAGCAGGAACTCCTCGCCGAAGATGTCGTCCTGCACCGCGTCCCAGCCGGCCCCCTCCTGCTCGGTCTGGATGCGCAGCAGCTGCTTGCGGTAGTTCCACTCGTACAGCGACTTGGCCTCGTCGAGGCCCTCGTAGCACTGCAGGCGCACGAGCTCACGCTGCAGGTGCGCCGCGAGCGCCTTCGCGAGCTCCGTCTTGCCCACGCCCGCTGGACCCTCCACCAGCACCGGCTTGCCGAGCTTGATCGCCAGGTAGGCGACGAGCGCGGTCGACTCGCCGGGGAGGTAGCCGACCTCGCGCAGCCCTGCGGCGAGGTCTGCGACGGAGGCGGGCGCCGGTGGCTGTTGATCGGAGGAGACGATTGCCCGATCAATGATATTCGGCGCCGCCCGCCGGGGCTCGGCTAGTGCTTCAGCGCGATCGTGCCCGAGGCGGAGGCGGTGTTGCCCGCGAGGTCGGTGGCCGTGAGCGTCACCGAGTAGCTGCCGGGCGCCCTCGGCGTCTGCCACAGCAGCCGCGGATGGCCGCCCGGCACTGTCGCCGTCACCGTCCACACGACCTTCGAGCCGCGCTTGACCGTCAGCGTCACGCGGGAGGTCTTAGACAGCGAGACCTTTACGCCCGCGCGGGTGCTCGTGCGCAGCGTCGTGGACAGCAGCGAGAGCACCGGCGGGGTCGTGAGGTCGGCGGTGAACCGCTGGGCGGTGGTGCAGTAGATGCCGTCGGCGGTCAGCGGCGCGGGGGTTCCCAGCGGGGGGCCCTTCCGCGTGCGTTCGCACAGGTGCTGCAGGAATTCGGTCAGCAGTTCGTGGTAGCTGAGGTTCGATTCGCCGTGCTGGTCGTACATGCTCCAGAACCCCGTGTCGTAGCGGGGGACGAGCGCGCGGGCCTCGGCGTCGCCGGCTTCGAAGAGGCTCAGGCCGAGCGGGTCCTTGGTGATCGAGGTGTAGTCGTAGAGACCGACGACCGACTGGATGAAGCCGTTGAGGATGCGGTCGGAGGGGGCGAACGAGTACTGCGCGTACAGCGCCGCCCCGTTCGCCGCGGTCACCCGTATGCCCTGCGGGGGTGGCGTGTTGAAGATCCCCAGCGCCTGCTGTGCCGCGGTCAGGAGGGCGGGTTCGTGGTAGCGCGAGTAGGCGCGGGCGAGCAGCTGGATGGCGGTGCCCTGCGAGAGCCCGCTGGTCCACGGCGGGACGCCACCGTCGAAGTTGAACATGTACTCCCACGCGATCCCTCCGGCACGCGCGCTGGCCAGCGGGATCACTTCCGAGAGGAGCTGGTGCAGGCGGGTGTTTTCGTGGTTGGCGAAGTAGCCGTTGCCCTCGCCGAAGGTCGCCAGCCATTGGACCTGGACCCCCTGGCCCGCGTAGTGCTCCCACACGAGTTCGCTGTCCGGGAAGGCCACCCGAGCGGAGGGTGCGAGCAGCGGTTCGGTCGTCCACCACTGGCGGTTGCGTTCCAGCGTCAGGAACGCGATCGGCAGGCGGGAGGGGGTCAGCTGCCCGCTGGCGGCGAGCGCCTGCGTGTTGGTCAGCACCGCCTGCAGTTCGGAGCGGCGCGTGCCCCGGAGGTTGCCGACCGCCTTTTTGGCCGCCACGTAGATGGCGAGGTCCTGGCTGTAGACGGTCGGTTCGATCATCGAGCTGTGCAGCAGCGCCGACAGCGCGCCGCTCACAGTCGGCCCGCGGCTCGCGGCGGCGGGGCCAGGCGCCGCCAGGGCGATCAGAAGCGACCCGAGCAGCAGTCCGGCGATCAGCTTGGAGCGCACGGGCGCCATGGTAGGCTCGCCCGCCCGCGCCGGCGCCGGGAGTGGTCGCGCCCGCGGGTTCGAGGGTGAGAGCATGACCACCGGAAACCGGGCGACCCGCGCCAGTTGCGCTCTGGCGGCGCTTTCCACGAGCGTGCTGCTGATCGCGTCCAGGTGGAGCTGTGGCTGTCGCTGAGCACGCCTAGCGTGCGGCGGACGTTCGCGCTCGTCGCAGTTTCGCTGAGGATGAGCTTCTCGGGGCTCGTCCCGGCTGGCGGCGCCGGATCCTCCTAGCCGCCCCGGCTATTCCGCTTCGAGCTCCACGCCGTCGAGTTCGTCCTCTTCCTCTTCCTCGTCGAGCTCACGACCCTCGTCCTCGTCGGGATCGAGGTCGAGGTCGGGCTCCTCCTCCTCGTCCTTGGGGACCATCCCGCCGGCATCCTGGTGGGTGCGCTGGAAGCGCTCCACCAGATCGTCGCGGCGGCTCTCGTCGATCGGGATGTCCTCGGCGATCAGCACCCACTCGTCGCTGTCGAACTCGTCCATGTCGAACAGCTCGTGGTCCACCTCGGGCGAGTCGTCGACGACGATCATGATCTCCGTCTGGGGGTTGAAATACGTCCCCGGACGCAGCGTCAACTCGTCGAGCCCGAAGCGGCGAGCGTTGGTCATGGCGCGTTTATACCCGACCGCGGGGCGGCCGGGCGAGCGGATGGGCGGCCGGGTGGGTGGGTCGATTTCACGGGTCCAGCTCCTCCAGCGTGCGCGCCACCTCGCTGTCCACGTCGAGCTCCTCCAGGCCCTGGCGTGCCCGTCGCTCGTTGCGGGCGATCACCAGCTGGCGCACCTCCTCGACGAGCGCCGCGTCGCGGCTCTTGGGCTGTGGCGAGGCTTCCAGCAGGCGGGCCACCTCGGCGTCGACGTCGAGCGCCGGTTCGCCCCGCCGCAGCAGCCGTTCGTTGCGGGCGCCCAGCATCTGGCGGATCTCCTCCTCCTGCTCGGCTCTCGCGGACGCGTTCTCGAGCCCCTGGCTATCCGCCGATGAGTCCTCTTCGCGCGAGATGCCGCCCTGGCCGATCTGGTCGTACAGCGAGTCGGTGCCCCCCGTCACCAGGAACAGCACGCCCATGAGCAGCGAGAAGGCCACCGTCCCGAACACGACGAATGTGAAGCCGTTCTCGGCGAGCCCGAGCGGGATCGCCGGCGCGATGCCGTCCACTCGTCTGATTGTTGCCGATAGCCGACCGCTCCGCTACCCTCCCCCAAGGCTGGTTGACTGACCAGTCAATCTACTGTGGGCGGACTGCCCGTTAGGAGACTGCGCAGCAATGGTCGATTTCACGCTCACCGACGAGCAGAAGAGCCTCCGGGAGATGGCCCACGACTTCGCCGTAAAGGAGATCCGTCCGGTCGCCTGGGAGTACGATCGCGAGGGCACCTGGCCCCAGGACATCATCGAGAAAGCCTGGGAGCTCGGGCTCATGAACTCCCACATCCCCGAGGAGTACGGGGGCGCGGGGGCCGGCTTCCTCGACGGCTGTCTGATCGAGGAGGAGCTCTCGTGGGGGTGCTCGGGGATCCAGACCTCGCTCGGGTGCAACGGGCTTGCGACCACGCCGATCCACATCGGCGGCTCCGAGGAGGTCAAGCGCAAGTACCTGGGGATGCTCACCGAAGCCCCCAAGCTCGCCTCCTTCTGCCTGACCGAGCCAGACGCCGGCTCCGACGTCTCCGGGATGCGCACAACGGCCGTCCGCCAGGGCGACAAGTACGTGCTCAACGGCTCCAAGTGCTTCATCACCAACGGCGGCTTCGCCGACTACTACACCGTCTACGCCAAGACCGACAAGGACGCCGGCCACCGCGGCATCTCGGCGTTCGTGGTGGAGCGCGACTGGGGCGTGATCGTGGACAAGAAGGAGGACAAGCTCGGGCAGCGTGCCTCCAACACCGCCACGATCTCCTTCAACGACGTCGAGGTGCCCGCCGAGAACCTCCTCGGCGAGGAGAACAAGGGCTTCAAGCTCGCGATGATGACCCTCGACCGCACCCGCCCCGGGGTCGCCGCGATGGCCACCGGGATCGCCAGGGCGGCGTTCGAGTTCGCCACCGACTACGCCCGTGAACGCGTCCAGTTCGGCGTCCCGATCGCGATGCACCAGGCGGTCCAGTTCATGATCGCCGACATGGCCACCGAAATCGAGGCGGCCCGTCTGCTGACCTGGAAGTCGGCCGCGATGCTGGACTCGGGCGAACGCAACACGCTCGTGTCCTCGCACGCCAAGCGCTTCGCCGCGGACGCCGCCATGAAAGTCACCACCGACGCCGTCCAGATCTACGGCGGGTACGGCTTCATCAAGGACTACCCGGTCGAGAAGCTGTTCCGCGACGCGAAGATCATGCAGCTCTACGAGGGCACCTCCCAGATCCAGCGCCTGGTGATCGCCCGCGAAACCCTCCTCCCGCGCAGGGTGGAGGAGCCGGCCACCGTCGCCGCCTAGAGTTCCCGCCGCGACCCGCCCGCGCCCGGAGTGGGCGCGGCGGGCGCCGCGACAACCCAGGTAGACAAGGAGGCGTGCAACTCATGTTCGTGTTCAAGGCCGCGGTGGTGGGCGCCGGGACGATGGGTGGGCAGATCGCCCAGACGATCGCAGCCGCCGGCGTACCGGTGATCCTCAAGGACATCGACGAGCGCCTCGTGCAGGCCGGCATCGACGAGGCCCGCAACGTGACGAGCGGCCAGGTCTCCAAACTCGTCGAGAAGGGCCGTCTCAGCGCGGAGGAGGGCGAGGCGCAGGTGGCCGAGATCCTCGCCCGCATCGAGCCGACCACCTCCTACGAGGGCTTCGGCGACGTGGACTTCGTGGTCGAGGCGGTGCCGGAGCGAATGACGATCAAGCAGGCGGTGTTCGCCGAGCTCGACGCCAGCACCCCCGGCCACGCGATCCTCGCCTCCAACACCTCCTCGCTGTCGATCAGCGAGATCGCCGACGCCACCCTGCGCCCGGACAAGGTCGTGGGCTTCCACTACTTCTACCCGGCCTCGGTGATGCCGCTGGTGGAGATCGTGGAAGGCGAGGAGACCTCCGCCGAGACCGTCGCGGCCGCCGTGACCTTCGCGCAGGCGATCCGCAAGCAGGCCATCACCTGCGCCGAGGTGCCCGGCTTCGTGGTCAACCGGGTGCTCAACTCCGGCGTCTCGGAGATCTGGCGCGAGCAGGAGCAGAAGGGCCTCTCGATCAAGCTGATCGACGAAGGCGTGGGGGCGGCCAAGGTCACGCCGATGGGGCCGTACTTCCTGGTCAACCTGCTCGGCCTCGACACCGTCCTGCACGTCGCCGAGCACCTCGTTGAGTCCTACGGCGAGGAACGCTTCTACGTGCCCAAGGGCATGCAGAAGCTGGTCGCCGACGGGAAACTGGGGGCCAAGACCGGAGGGGACGGCTTCTACGACCCCCAGGGCCAGCCCAACCTACCCGGGGACAACGAGCCCGACATCGACGAGCTCGTGGAGCTGCTGTCGCTGAAGACCTTCCTCGAGGCGTGCCTGGTGCTCGAGGAGGGCGTCGCCACCCACCGCGACATCGACTTCGGGATGATGGCCGGCGCGGGCCTCGACCCGAGGAGGGGCCTGCTGCCCCCGTTCATGAAGGCCGACGTCGAAGGCCTCGACGAGGTGCTCGAGCGGATGGAGAACGCCCGCGAGCGCCACGGCGAGCGTTTCTCGCCGCCCACGATCCTGCGACGGCTGGTGGCCCAGGGGCGTCTCGGCCAGAAGAGCGGTCAGGGCTTCTACCCCTACCCGCAGCCCGACGCCGAGCAGCCGGGTGAGACGGTCAAGCTCGAGACGCGTGAGGACGGGATCGCGATCGCGTGGCTGGCCAACGGCCAGATGAACTCGCTGTCCCCGCAGGTGATCCAGGACCTGCGCAGCGTGTGGGAGTCCGTCCGTTCGGCCGGGGTGCGGGCGCTGGTGATCGCCTCCTCCAACCCGATGCTGTTCTGCGCCGGGGCGGACGTGAAGTCGTTCACCACCATGGACGAGGACGCCGGCCGCAAGCTGATCGACGAGGGCCACGCGCTGCTGCGCGAGTTCGGCTCCGACGGGGTCGTCACGATCGCCGCGGTCAACGGGCTCGCCTTCGGCGGCGGGTGCGAGCTGGCGATGGCCTGCGACATGCGCATCGCCGCCCGCTCGGCATTGTTCGGCCAGCCCGAGATCAAGCTAGGCATCCTGCCGGGCTTCGGCGGCACCCAGCGCCTGCCGCGGCTGGTGGGGGCCGGCAAGGCGCTCGAGATGAACCTCGTGGGGGACCCGATCCTCGCCGAGGAAGCGTTCGAGCTGGGGCTCGTCACCCGGCTCGTGGAGGACCACGAACTGCTCGAGACCGCACTCGCGTGGGCGCGGCGGCTCGCCGGTCAGGCCCCGCTGGCGGTCGAGGAGATCAAGAAGGTCTCGGGTGCCGGCGACCTCGACGAGGGCATCGAGGCGGAGAAGGGAGCGTTCGGGGCCGCCTTCCAGAGCACCGACGCGCGCGAGGGCATCTCGGCCTTCCTCGGCAAACGCCGTCCGGCGTTCACGGGCAAATAGGCGATCCCGCGGTGCCCCATACCAAGGCCCCCAGGGACGCCGGGCTCGAGCGATGAGCGCCGCCGTCCATAGCCCGGAGCTCGTGCGACTCGCCGAGCTCGTCAGCGGATCGCGCTCGGTGGTCGCGCTGACCGGCGCCGGCATCTCGGTCCCCTCGGGGATCCCCGACTTCCGCAGCCCCGGGACCGGCCTGTGGGAGAACGTCGACCCGATGGAGGTGGCGCACATCGACGCGTTCGTACGCGACCCGGCCGCCTTCTGGGGCTTCTACGGGCAGCGCTTCGCCACGCTCGAGGGCAAGCGCCCGAACGGGGCCCACCGCGCGCTCGTGCGGATGGAGCAGGCCGGCCTTCTGCGGGCGGTGATCACCCAGAACGTGGACATGCTCCACCGCAAGGCCGGCACGGGAGACCTGATCGAGGTGCACGGCTCGATCGCCACCTGCTCGTGCTCGGCGTGCTCGCACCCCGCCCCGCTGGAGGTCGCCCGCGAGCGCCTGCTCGAGGCCGGGGACGGGGTCCCCCGCTGCGAGCGTTGCGGCTCGCCGATGCGTCCCGACGTGGTGCTGTTCGGGGAGATGCTCCCGCGCGCCGCGCTCGAGCGCGCACATGACCTCTGTCAGGAAGCGGATCTGCTGCTGTGCATCGGCTCCTCGCTGGAGGTTCACCCGGTTGCGTCGCTGCCGGTCGTCACGCTCCGCGCCGGTGGCGCCGTCGCGATCGTCACGCAGGGCCTCACGCCCCTGGATGACGTCGCGACAGTCCGTCTCGACGGCGACCTTGAGGTCGTGCTGCCGGCGCTCGCGGACGAGCTCGGGCTCGCGCCGCTCGCCGCTGACCCCGCCTTCGACGCCGACCGCGCCTAGCTGCCACGCGCCGGAGCGGAGGCGCCCGGCAACCGCCACAGCGTCAGCCCGTGTCCGAGCCCGGCCTGCGCGGTGACGTTCGTGCCGTGGGCCACGACCCAGCGTGCGGCTTTCGAGCAGTCGGGGTTGCTGGGAGACGAGTGGGGCGAGCAGGGGGCCGACAGCACGGCGTAGCGGACCGCCCCGGCAGCCGCCAGCGCCTGCAGGCGCGCCAGCGGCGTGACCACCTTGGAGTTGATCGAGTTGAGCACCACCACCGGTCGCTGGTCGTGGACGACGAGCGCACCGAGCTTGGTCGCCGCGTCGTACGCAGCCTCGTAGCGGGCGGCGCCCTGGTGGGAGCGCAGGTAGCTGCTCAGGGCCGCCAGCTGGCGCGGCGGCAGCAGGCCGAGCTGGTTGGTGTCGGTGGTGTGGCGTTCGATCGCCCGCACCGATGCCCACGCCGGCACGGCCACGAGGCTCGCCAGCGCCAGTCCGAGCGCCCAGACCCGCGTCCGCGGGCCTCCGGCGAAGGCCGCCACCGCGAAGGCGGCGAGCGCGCACACGATCACGACCCACCACACCGGCGGGGTCCCGAACAGCAGGCGCTCGACGTAGACCACCACCACGAGCAGGCACAGGCCGAGCGCGCCCAGGCGCACGGGGCTGCGGCGGGCGCACGCCCACGCGAGCCCGATTCCGAGCGTCCCCGCGACGGCAGGGGTGATGCTCTCCGTGTAGCGGGGGTGCAGGTGTGCCATCTGGCTGAACAGAGCTGCCCCCAGCACGAGCCACAGGACCAGCCCGGCAAGCCCCCACAGGCGCGTGCGCTCGGCGGCCGGCGATCCGTTCGCGGCTGGCGTGGCCCGTCCAGCCGAGCGCTCGGCCGCAGTTCCGGCGCGGCGCCGTTCGAGCACCTCGCAGGCGAGGGCCGGCAGGCCCAGCAGCAGAGCGGCCAGGATGAGCAGGCCGAGTTTGTCGCCCGACATCGGCCCTGCCCGGTCGAGCAGGCGCCCCGCCGAGGGTGGCCGGATCGGGATCCGCTGTTCACGCTGGGCCTGGGTGAGACGGGAGTAGGCGGAGGGCGGGGGCGTCCCGGGAGGATCGGCGGTGCTCGTGCTCTGTCCGGGCGTTGGCTTGCCCTCGAGGCGGTCGACCCCGTTGAACACCAGCGCCGCGTTCCAGGCGCTGCCGTTGGTGGAGCCGACCGCGAAGGGCCGCTCGTACGCGGGGAAGGCGAGCGTCGCCGTGAGCCACGCCAGCGCCACCACCAGGTACACGGCTGCCGAGGCCAGCAGCTGCCATGCCCGCCGCGGGCGCGAGCCGGGCAGTGCCATCGCCGCGAACAGCACCAGTCCCGGCAGCGCCACCAGCGACTCCGTCAGCTTCACGTCGAAGGCCAGGCCCAGCGTCGCCGCTCCCGCCAGCAGCCAGGGGGTGCTGCCGCCGCGCACCGCCTGCGCGACGCACAGCAGCGCGAGCACGGTCAGCGCCATCATCACCCCATCCATCGTGTCGCTGCGCGAGGTGATCACCTCGATCGGCACGACCGCCAGCACGAGCGCCGCGGCCAGCGCCGCCGGAACGCTCCAGATACGCCGCACCGCGAGGAACAGGAGCGGCACGGCCGCCGTCCCGAACAGCGCCTCGGGCAGCAGCAGGTGAGACGTCGAGTAGCCCAGCGCCTTCACGCTCGCGACCTGCAGCCACAGGTCCACTGGAGGCTTGTCGATCGACACGCTCCCGCCCGGCTCCAGCGCCCCGAAGAAGAAGTTGTGCCACGAGCGCGCCATGCTCCTCACGGCGGCGTCGTAGAAGGGGTTCAGGGGCGAGCCCCCGAGGTCCACCAGCCGCAGGGCGCCCGCCAGCAGCGTGATCGCCGCCAGCGCCACCCACACGAGCGCGCCGGTGCGCTCGGGCGAGGTTTCCTCTCCGAGCCGCTGCGGGGGCGGGGGCGGCTCGTCGGTGGCCTGCTCGAGCATCGGGCGAAGGATCCCGGTGCGGCCTTCTCGGTGCGCCGGGACTAGCCCCCGGCGAGGAGCGACTCGTGTCGCGTGAGGTCGCTGGCCGGATCGATCCCCCAGCGCGCGGCGACCTCCTCGAGCTCCCCGTCGACGCCCCAGCGATCGGGCAGCTCGCGGCCCTCGTGCTCGGTGCTCGCGCCCTTCAGCGCCATGCAGCCGGCGTTGTCGCCGATCTCACGGATCGCGTCCAGCTCCTGCTGCTCGACACGCACGTCCAGCTCGGCGACCGCGGCGAGCTCGGCGCGCTTGTCCTCGACCGGGCGCGCGCGCGCTCCGCTCTCCTGGATCAGCGTCGGCACCACGCACCGCACCCCCGTCTGGGAGAGATTCCACAGGCACGCCAGCTGAAGCGCCGTGAGGTCGTGGCGGGCGGCGTACGGGCGCATCAGCTCGAGCCTGCGGCGGCCCTCCTCGACCCAGCCCTGCGGCCGGAAGCGGCGGTGGTCGTAGGCCGGGAAGTCGTGGCCCGGGAGCACGTCGTCGTGGAACAGCCCGCCGTAGTCCACGACCCGCGTGATCACGCCCGTCCCTGCGGCCTGCGCGGCCGGGAGCACCAGCTCACCGGGCCACGGCTCCATCGGCCCGAGGATGATCATCGCCCAGTCGATCAGTTCCGCGAAGCGCTCCAGGCACAGGATCACGTCGAGCGTGAAGCCGTTGGCCGGCCCGGGCGCCACCCCAAGGGTGTCCGCCAGTCCCTCGTCGCGCAGCGCCCGCATGCCCTCCCACACTGCCTCGCTGGAGTATCCGATGCGGTCGGGGTTGTGCAGCAGGAGCACATCGAAGCGGTCCACCCCGCAACGTTCGAGGCTGCGCTCGGTCGCCATCCTCAGGTACTCGCCGTAGCGCCCCGGGCCACGCAGGCTCGCGTCGGTGAAGCGCGGGAAGCCCTTCGGGCCGTCACGCCGGCCCTCGTAGAAGTCGTGCCCCACCGCACCCACAAGGCAGTAGTCCTCGCGGCGCAGCCCGTCCAGTGCCCTGCCGAGCAGCCGGTCGGCGCCCCCCTCGCCGTACACGTCCGCCGTGATCACGGTGTCGATGCCCCGTCCGGGCTTCAGCAGGTCGACCAGGCGCTCCTCCTCGAGCGGCTCCCCGAAGTGCATGAAGCGTCCCCCGCTCCAGGTGCCGATCGCCGTCGCCGTGGGCTGCATCGCGCCGTCCAGGTTAGACGCGCTGCTGATGAGCCCGCAGCGCCGCCTCCAGGCGTCCGAGGGCGTGGGACAGCACCTCGCCGTCGGGCGCCGGGCCGTCGGGCGCCCGGTTGTCCTGCGGCTGACCGTGCTCGGCGACGTCGAGCACGCGCAGCGCCTCGCGCTGGACACCGTCCGACAGCTGCTCCAGCTCGTCCACCCTCAGCACGAGGTCCTGGCGTCCCTCGCCGCGCAGCTCGGCGACGGCCGTGGTCAGCGCCTGGTGGAGCTCGAGCGCGGCGTGCGCGGTGCGCCCCGCGTCGAGGTCGAGCCGCGCTCGCAGGGTCAGCTCCTCACACACGAGCGGCAGCTCGCGGGCGCTCAGCAGCGCCGCCAGATGCTCCACGTGGGTCAGCTCCTCTGTGCGCTCGCGCCTGGAGCGCCGGCGCAGGAAACGGCGCTTGACCGCGCTCGCGAGTGGCAGCTCGCGCGCATGGGCCCAGTGTCCGGCCGCCAGCTGCTCGCCCTCCCCCCAGCCGGCCCGCGCGGCCGTCGCCTGGTTCGCGGTGAGCTCGTGCACGTGGGGATCCGCGGCCGCCAGCCGGTGCAGGTAGACGATCTGGTTGACGGCGGCGATCGCGTCCCCGACCGCGCGGCCCGTGTCTTTGAACAGGTCGTCGAGCCAGGCCTGCGCCTGGTGCTCGGCCGACAGCGAAACCGGGTCGATCACCATGACCTTCGTCTCCCCGGCTCCCCCGTCCTGTGCCCTCTCACGGTCGACTTCGACGACGACCACCCGCTCCGGCTCTCCACCCTCACGGGAGCGCATCAGGTAGCGCCCGGCGGCCAGCCCGAGCACCCACGGGAACTCGAACTGGACGAACACGAACAGCCGCGGGGCCACGCATGCACCGTATCCTTCCGCCGGCGGACACCGATGCGGCGCGAGCAGAGGCTCTCGCCACAGTCCGCCCGCAGCGTCACGAGCATGGAAGACCCCACCCCCCACGACGACATCGCCAGTCCGATCAGGAGCCTGCGCGACCGTCTCGGTGGCAACGCCGAGGAGCGCCTCGGCAGGGCGCTCTCGGAACTGCTCGAAAGCCCGCTGTTCACGGGTGCGATCGGGAGGGCCTTCGACGCCCGCGAGAAGGCCGCCCAGGCGCAGGAGGTCGCGCTCGGCGCCCTCAACCTTCCCTCCGCCGCCGACATCGAACGCCTGACCCGTCGCATCAGGTCGCTGTCCCAGCGCCTCGAGGGGATCGAGGATGGGGTCGAGCGGCTGGACAGCTCCCGCATGGCGGAGCGCCGCGGCCCCGCCGAACTGGAGATCCGCCTCGAGCGTGTGGAGCAGCAGCTCGACGGCCTGCTCGGCAAGCTCGACCTGCTGCTCGATCGCATCCAGCAGGCGGAGCAGAGCCCGGCGAGCTCCGGCACCGCCGCCGCGCCGCTCGCCGCGGCAGGCGCCGGACCGAAAGCGCCGGATGCCGAACGCGCAGCCGCCAGCAGCAAACCCGGCGGCGGTGCGGCGAAAGCCCCGGGCGCCAAACGCAAAGCCGCCAGCAGCAAACCCGGCGGCGGTGCGGCGAAAGCCCCGGGCGCCAAACGCAAAGCCGCCGCGGCCCGGCCGAAAGCCGCCGGCGCCCAACGCAAGATCAGGGCCGCCCAGCCCAAGTCCGGCGGCGCCCGCAAACGCTGAGCGGCGGCGCCCGCAAACGCTGAGCGCCCGCGCTAGCGGGCGTCGGTGAGCGCCGCGACCGCGGCGCGGCCCATCGCTTCGGCGCTCTCCTGCAGGGTGTGGTCGTCGATCCGGTGGCGGGCGCCGTGCTCGTCGAAGGTATCCGACACCGTCAGCACGCAGCCGACGGCCGCCCCCTCACGGGCTCCCACCGCAAACAGCGCGGCCGCCTCCATCTCTATCGCCAGGGCTCCGTCTGCGGGCGAGAGGTCGGCGTCGTAGAACAGGTCCACGCTGAGCACGCTGCCCGCCTCGGCCGCGGGCGCCGCACCCCGCAGCGCCGCCGTGATCTGCTCGTCGGCGCGGGCACGCTCCCCGGCCCCGAGGGCGCGGGAGGTCCCGTCGGCACAGATCGCCTCGCACGCGATCACCAGTGAGCCCAGCTCCAGTCCCGAAGCCAGGGCTCCGCACGTGCCCACGCGGATCGCCCGGCGGGCCCCCAGCCCGATCAGCTCCTGCAGCACGATCGCGGCGGAGGGGCCGCCCATGCCCGTCGCCTGGATCGTGAGCGGGTCCCCGTCGGAGGCGGTTCCGGTGTAGCCCCACAGTCCGCGGTGGTGGTTGAACATGCGGGGCTCCTCGAGCACCACCTGGGCCAGCATCAGGGCCCGGCCGGGGTCGCCGGGCAGCAGCACCCGCTCGCTGAGGGGCGCGGTCGGCCGCAGGTGCAGGGGGTTTCCACCGGACAGGGGCGCGACTCTAGACTGGAGCGAGATGGGGGACATCGGACGCCCTGATCCCTACCCAGAGGACCGTTGAGCGCCGACGACCCCGTCGCGGGCATGGGCGAGCTGACGCTCGAGCAGGTCGCGGCCGGTGCCGGGGTCTCCACCGGGACCGTCAGGCGCTGGGTCGGCAAGGGGCTCGTCCCGGGTTACGACGGGCGCTGGACGCTCGCCGCGGCCGCCTACGTGAGGGTCGTCGCGAGGCTGCGCGCGCGCGGCCATTCGCTGGACCAGATCAAGCACGCCAGCGACGCCGGGCAGCTCGCCATCGGGCCGATCGAGAACCTCCTGCGCCGCACCGAGGGGCGCTACAGCATGCGCCAGGTGTCGCGCACCACCGGGCTGCAGGTGGGGATGATCCAGCAGATCCTGACGGCGCTCGGGCTGGCCTCGCTGGTCGGCGAGCCGATGAACGACGAGGACGTCGAGATGCTGCGCTACGTGGCCACGATGCTCGACGTCGGCCTCCCGCCCGTGGCGTTCCTGCAGCTCGCCCGTGTGTACGCCCAGGCGCTCGGCCAGATCGCCGACGCCGAGGTGCGGCTCGTGCACCTGTACGTCCACGAGCCGCTGATGCGAGCCGGTGTCCCCAGCGCGGAGATCGGCGAAGAGATGGAAGACATGGTCCGCGAGCTGATCCCGTTCGTGGTGCCCCTGCTGGGGTACGTCCACGACCGCCTGCTGAGCCACTTCATCGAGCAGGACCTGATCGGCCACGTCGAGGCCGAGCTGGGCGACGGGGACGGCCAGGACGGACGCCTGCGGGTCGCGATCGCGTTCGCCGACCTCGCCGGCTACGCGCGGCTGACCGTCGAGCGCGGCGACGAGGAGGCCGTGCGGACGGTCGAGCGGTTCGTGGAGGCGGCCGGCCAGAGCCTGCCGGCCGACGCCCGCGTGATCAAGACGCTCGGCGACGAGGTGATGGTGATCGGCACCGACCCCGCGGCGCTGGCCGGCTGGGCGGTGCGGCTGCAGTCGGACCTCGACCCGGGTGACCCCGCCCCGCGCATCGGGATCCACTACGGCGAGGTGCTCTACCGCGACGGGGACTACTACGGGCGCGAGGTCAACCAGGCCGCCCGGGTGGTGGCGCGCGCAGCCGGCGGCGAGGTGCTCGCCACGCGCCCGGTCGTGGATGTCGCGATGGGCACCGACGGGCTCGAGTTCCACCGCATCGGGGAGGTGGCCCTGAAGGGCTTCTCCGACGCCACCGAGCTGTTCACGGTGGCTCGCGACGGGCGGTAGCCCCGATGGATGTCGAGCAGCTGCGCGCCCGGGTCCGCGAGGAGGGGCTGATCGCGCCGGATGTGCCGCTGCTGGCAATGTTCTCCGGAGGTCGCGACTCGACCTGCCTGCTCGACGTCGCCGTGTCGCTGCTGGGACCCGAGCGCGTGGGCGCGTTGCACGTCAACTACGGGCTGCGGGCGGCCGCCGCCGAGGACGAGCAGCACTGCCGGCGAGCGTGCGCGGAGCTGGGCGTGGAGCTGCACGTGCATGCGGCCGCCGGCGGGGAGCGGGCGGCTTCCGGCGGGCAGCGCGCGGCCGCCGCCGGGGAGCAGCCGCCCTCCTCCGGGAACCTCCAGGCGTGGGCGCGCGACGTGCGCTACCGGGAGGCCGGGCGGCTGGCCGCCGAGCTCGGCGGGCGGTTCGCCACCGGACACACGGCCAGTGATCAGGTCGAGACGATCGTCTACCGGCTGGCAGCGTCGCCGGGGCGGCGGGCGCTGCTGGGGATGGCCCGCCGGGAAGGCCTGCTCGTGCGCCCCCTGCTGGGAGTGACCCGCGAGCAGACCGCCGCCTACTGCCGCGAGCGCGGCCTCGACTGGCGCGAGGACGAGAGCAACAGCGACGAGCGCTTCGCCCGCACCCGTGTGCGGGAGGGGGTCCTGCCGGCGCTGCGCTCCGTGCATCCGGCGGCCGAGTCGAACGTGCTCCGCACCGCGGAGCTGCTGCGCGAGGAGACCGAGCTGCTCGAGGGGCTCGTGGCGGCCGAGCTCGACGGCCGCGCGAGCATCGAGACCGAGCGCCTGCGGGCGCTCCCGCCGGCGCTGGCGAGGATGGTGGTGGTGCACCTCGCCGAGGCGGTGGCCGGCACCTATGTGCCCCAGGCCGGCAGCCGCGTGGGCGAGATCCTCGAGCTGGACCAGCGCGGCGGCCGGGCCGAGCTGCACGTGGGGGGCAGCGTGGGGGCGGTGGTCGAGGGGGGCGTGCTCGAGATGGTCCGGCTCCCGCCGCGCCGGCAATAGACTGGCGGTCGTGGCCACGCTTTCACGCGTCCCACCGTCGCCCGCGCTGGGCGAGACGCTCGTGAACGAGCACGACCTGCGCCGGCGGGTGGCCGAGCTGGGGGAGCAGATCTCGCGCGACTACGCGGATCGCTCGCTGCTGCTGGTGGGGGTGCTGAAGGGCGCGGTGTTCTTCCTGAGCGACCTCATGCGCTACATCGACATCCCCGTCGAGGTGGACTTCATGGCGGTCGCCTCCTACGGGTCCGCGACCGACTCCTCGGGCGTGGTACGGATCCTGAAGGACCTCGACGTCGCGATCGAAGGCCGCGACGTGCTGATCGTCGAGGACATCGTCGACTCCGGCCTGACCCTCCAGTACCTGCTGCGCAACCTAGGCTCGCGCAACCCGCGCAGCCTGGAGGTGTGCGCCCTGCTGACCAAGCCGGCACGCCGCAAGGTCGAGCTGCCGAGCCGCTACGTGGGCTTCGAGATACCCGACAGGTTCGTCGTGGGCTATGGCCTGGACCACGAAGAGCGCTACCGCAACCTGCCGTTCGTGGCGGTGCTCGAGTCCTCCTGAGGCGCCCCCCGCAGGGCCCTCGGCGGGTCGGTCAGGCCCAAGAAATCAGGGGATGCCGTGGTAGGCTAGGTGGCCGGCTGCCAGAGCTTTTTTGGACGGCGGCGGGAACACCAGGAACCTCCAATGAGCCGTTTCTTCAAGAGCGCTGCATTCCCGATCCTGATCGTGGTCGTGCTGGCGTTCCTGGCCGTGAAACTGGTCAACCCCGGGCCGACCAACCACCGCAGCCACAGCTACGGGACGCTCGTCTCCAAGGAAATCCCGGGCGGGGAAGTCGCCTCGGTCGAGTTCAAGAACAAGGGCAAAGCCCTCGAAGTCAAGCTGAAGAACAAAGAAACCTGGGAAGCGGGCTACAACAGCCAGTCGGCGCCCGAACTGGAAAAGCAGCTCCGCACCTACGGGATCCCCTACAACGTCGAATCCGAAAAGAGCAGCGCCCTGCTGTCGCTGCTCACCTACATCATCCCGTTCGTCCTGTTCTTCGGGTTCTGGATCTTCCTGATGAACCAGGTCCAGGGCGGGGGCTCGAAAGTGATGTCGTTCGGCAAGTCGCGCGCCAAGCGCATGTCGGCCGACTCCCCGAAGATCACCTTCCGCGACGTGGCCGGCGTCGACGAGGCGGTCGAGGAGCTCCATGAGATCAAGGAATTTCTCGAGAATCCCAAGAAGTTCCAGGCCCTGGGGGCGAGGATCCCCACCGGCGTGCTGCTGTACGGGCCGCCCGGCACGGGCAAGACGCTGCTCGCCCGCGCCGTCGCCGGCGAGGCCGGCGTGCCCTTCTTCTCGATCTCCGGGTCGGACTTCGTCGAGATGTTCGTCGGTGTCGGCGCCTCCCGTGTGCGCGACCTGTTCGAGCAGGCCAAGCAGAGCAGCCCCTGCATCATCTTCATGGACGAGATCGACGCCGTCGGGCGTCACCGCGGCGCCGGCCTCGGAGGGGGCCACGACGAGCGCGAGCAGACCCTCAACCAGCTGCTCGTCGAGATGGACGGCTTCGAGGCGAAGGACAACATCATCATGATCGCCGCGACCAACCGCCCCGACATCCTCGATCCCGCGCTGCTGCGTCCCGGGCGCTTCGACCGCCAGATCGCCGTGGACCGCCCCGACCGCAAGGGGCGCGCCAAGATCCTCGAGGTCCACACCCGCGGCAAGCCGCTGGCGAAGGTGATCGACATCGACGCCCTCGCGGGCCAGACACCCGGCTTCACCGGCGCCGACCTGTCCAACCTGATCAACGAGGCGGCCCTGCTGGCGGCCCGCACCGGCAAGCGCGAAATCGGCCAGGAAGAGCTCGAGGAGGGGATCATGCGCGTGATCGCCGGCCCCGAGAAGAAGACCCGGGTGATGAGCGAGAAAGAGCGCCTCGTGACCGCCTACCACGAGATGGGCCACGCGCTCGTGGGGCACTTCCTCGAGCACTCCGACCCGGTCCACAAGATTTCGGTGATCTCCCGCGGCCAGGCGCTCGGCTACACGATCTCGATGCCCCAGGAGGACCGCTTCCTGACCACCCGCGCGGAGCTCGAGGACGCGATGGCGATGACGCTCGGCGGGCGCGCCGCCGAGGAGATCGTGTTCGGCGAGATCACGACCGGCGCCTCCAACGACATCGAGAAGGTCACCGCCACCGCCAAGCAGATGGTGATGCGCTTCGGCATGAGCCAGAAGCTGGGCCCGCGCGTGTTCGGCCACGACCACGGCCAGCCCTTCCTCGGGCGCGAGTTCTCGACCGAGCCCGACTACTCGGACGAGATCGCCCGCGAGATCGACGACGAGGTCCGCCGCATCATCGAGTCGGCCCACCAGCGTGCCCGGGCGATCCTCAGCGAACACCAGCACGACCTCCAGAACATCTCCACGATCCTCGTCAAGCGCGAGACGATCGAGAAGGAGGAGTTCCTCGCCCTGCTCGCCGGCAAGACCGAGGAGGAAGTGTTCGGCGCCGACGAGGGCTCCACCCCACAGCTGCCCTCCCCGCCCCAGCCGGTGGGCGAGCGCACCCCCGAGCGCGACACCCCTCGCACGCTCCCACGCCCGGGCCTGGCCGGCGGCACCGCCGAGCTGCGCGCCCGCGAGCAGCAGCGCCCGAAACCGCTGTAGGCGCGCCCGCGCTCAGAGGCCCCCCGCCGCCGCCGGACCGACCGGCGCGGATAGCGTTCGGCGCGATGGCGCAATACACGCTGATGGGGGTCGTGAACGTGACCCCCGACTCGTTCTCCGACGGGGGCCGCTTCCTGGCGCCTGAGGATGCACTCGAGCAGGGCCGCATCCTCGCCGCCGAGGGGGCGGACATCCTCGACGTGGGTGCCGAGTCGACCCGCCCCGGCGCCGAGCCGGTGGAGCTCGAGGAGGAGCTGCGCCGGGCGATGCCCGTGATGGAGGCGCTGGCGGGCGCCGGGCTGGGAGTGGAGCTGTCGATCGACACGACCAAGGCCGCCGTGGCGGCCGCGGCGATCGACGCGGGTGCCGGCATCGTCAACGACGTCACCGCGCTGCGCGGCGACCCCGAGATGGCTGCGGTCGTGGCCTCCACGGGGGCCCGGTGCTGCCTCATGCACATGCTCGGCGAGCCCCGCACGATGCAGCACCGGCCCCATTACGACGGCGACGTCGTGGACGAGGTCAAGGCCTTCCTGGAGGAGCGGCTGGCCTTCGCCGTGCGGGCGGGCATCGCGGAGGAGCGCATCGTGCTCGACCCCGGGATCGGCTTCGGCAAGACGCTCGCCCACAACCTGGCGCTGCTGGCGCGGCTCGACGAGCTGTGCGCGCTCGGGCGCCCGATCCTGGTCGGCACCTCCCGCAAGACCTTCCTGGGGGTGCTCGGCGCCCGCGCCCACGGCCTGGAGGACCCGCTGCCGACCGACCGCAGGCTGCCGGGAACGCTCGCCACGTGCGTGCTCGCATTCGAGCGCGGAGCCGGCATCTTCCGCGTCCACGAGGTCGCTCCCGCCGCCGAGGCCCTGGCCGTGGCGGCTGCTACGTTGGGCGGCGATGGAGCGTGAGGGCGGGGACGACCTGGACGACGAGGATGCCCACGAGCTCGACGAGGATCGTGACGAGGCGGCCGAGTCGGTCACCGTCGAGATCAGCGGCCTGTCGCTCTACACCCACCACGGCCTCACCGAGGCCGAGCGCGAGATCGGGCAGCGGCTCGTGATCGACCTGCGCCTCGAGGTCGGCGAGAGCGACGCCACCGTCACCGACTCGATCGAGGACACGGTCGACTACGCGGAGGTCTGCAACACGGTCGCGCTGCTGGCCCAGCAGCGCTCCCACAAGACGCTCGAGCGGCTGTGCTCCACGATCGCCGACCGGCTGCTGGCCGACTACGAGCTGGAAGGCGTTTGGGTCAAGGCGTCCAAGCCCGAGCCGCCGATCGCGCTGAGCGTGGACGAAGTCTCCGTCGAGGTTTGGAGGGAAGCCCAATGAGCCCGTCGGCCACATTCCGTGACGCCGTCGAGCGCAGCGACCTGGAGGCGATCTCCTCGTTGCTGGCGGAGGACGTCGTGTTCCACAGCCCCGTCACCTTCCACCCGTTCGTGGGGCGCGAGGACGTCTCGCGGGTGCTGGAACTGGTCTCGCAGACGTTCGAGAACTTCCGTTACACAGACGAGCTCACCGTCGACGGCGCCGAGGCGCTCGTGTTCCGCGCCTCCGTCGGCGACCGCGAGCTCGAGGGCATCGACCTGCTGCGCTTCGACGACGACGGGCTGATCAGGGACTTCACCGTGTTCGTGCGTCCCATGTCCGGGCTCGTGCCGCTCGCCCAGGCGATGGGCGAGAAGGTCGCCGCGGCGGGGCTGCAAACCAGCCGCGACTGAGGCCGCCGGCGTGAGCGAGCCCCCGCGCCGCCATGGCGCCGCGAGGACGGGGATGCTCGGCCTCGGCTCCAACGTCGGCGACCGCCGAGCCCACCTGCAGGAGGCCGCGCTCGCGCTGCCGGGGGCTGGGGTCGAGGTGCTCGCCAGCTCCTCCACCTACGACACCGACCCGGTGGGTGAGGTGCTCGACCAGCCGAGCTTCCTCAACGCCTGCCTGAGCGTGCGCACGGCGCTGGAGCCGCTCGAGCTGCTCGGTGCCGTCAAGGACCTCGAGCGCCGCCTCGGGCGCAGCGCCGGCGAGCGCCGCCACGGGCCCCGCACGATCGACATCGACATCCTTCTCCTGGGGGACACCGAGCTGCACGACGAGCACATGACGCTTCCCCATGAGCAGCTGCTGCACCGGCGCTTCGTGCTGGTGCCGGCGCTCGAGCTCGACTTCGACGCGACCACCCCCGCGGGCGAGCGGCTCTCCGACGCCCTTGCCCGGCTCGACCTCGCCGAGGGCGTGCGGTGGGCCGGCCCGCCCCTGCAGCTCCCACAGCCGGCGCCGGCCTAGGCGTCGCGGCCCAGCTAGGCGCCCGCGGGCTAGCCGGCCCAGCTAGGCGCCCGCGGGCTCGCCGTCCCAGCTAGGCGCCCGCGGGCTAGCCGTCCCAGCTAGGCGCCCGCGGGCTAGCCGGCCCAGCTAGGCGCCCGCGGGCTAGCCGGCGGGCTCCGGCTGCCACTCGCGCGGCAGCGTCCCCGCCGGGACCTCTCCTCGCAGCGGCGGGAAATAGCGCGTCAGCCGCGCGGCGGGGCGTCCCTCGATCAGCGGGCGCACGTCGCCGATGCTCATCAGCAGGCGGATCGTGGAGCCGATCTGCAGGTCGGCGGCGTTCGGCTGCTCGCCCCCGAGCAGGCCTTCGGCGATCCAGCCGTCGATCCGCTCGAGCTGCGCGGGCAGTCCCAGCAGGTCGGCACGGGCGCTGTCGTCGCGGGCCTTGTTGCGCAGCGCCATCGCGCGGGCGATCAGCGGCTGGGTGGGCCGAAGCACCGATACCGGCAGGGGCAGGCTGTCGGGGTCGGCGTAGCTCTCCATCGAGCGCGGGTTGCGCACGAAGGCGGCGTCGATCAGCCTGCGGGGGACCGGCTGGAAGACCTCGTCGCCCCACCGCTCGGCCTCCAGCACACGCGCGTAGCGGGGGTCGCCCGGCGCGGGCAGCAGCGGCGGCTCGGGCGCGAGCTCCTCGATCCGGTGCATGATCGCCCGTGACCCCAGCAACCGCTCGGAGTCCACGCGCATCCCGGGCACGGTCACGCCCCCGTACAGCAGCGGGCCCACCAGCAGCTGCGACAGGGGCAGCAGCTCCACGCGCTTGTAGTCGAGGCGCTTGAGCTCGAGGGCGGCTTCGACGGCCGCGCACGGGTGCGAGGCCGGGACCACGTACAGCTTCGGGGCGCTCGTCGCCATCGTGGCGCCGAGCATAATGGGCGCCGATGCTCCTGGCCGTCGACGTCGGCAACACCCAGACGCACTTCGGCGCGTTCGACGGGGAGCGCCTGGTGCAGCACTGGCGCTTCGCCACCGTGCGCCAGTCCACCGCCGACGAGCTGGGGGCGGCGTTGCGCAACCTGCTCGAGCTGAGGGGCTGCTCGTTCACGGAGCTGGACGCCTCGATCGTGTCCTCCACCGTCCCCCAGCTGGAGCCCGAGTGGACGGCGATGGCGCGCCGCTACCTCGGCCACGAGATGCTCGTCGTCGGCCCCGGCACCCGCACCGGCATGGCGATCCGCTACGACAACCCGCGCGAGATCGGCGCCGACCGCCTCGTCAACGCGGTCGCGATCCGGGAGCGCTTCGGCGGCCTGTCGGTGTGCGTGGACTTCGGCACCGCCACCACCTTCGACGTCGTCTCCCGCGAGGGCGAGTACCTCGGCGGGGCGTTGATGACCGGCATCGAGATCTCCCTCGAAGCGCTGTCGGAGCGCGGCGCGCGCCTGCCGAAGGTTGACCTCGCCCCGCCCCGCAGTGTGATCGGCAAGAACACGATCGACGCAATCCGCTCGGGGGTCGTGTTCGGGTACGCCGGCGCGATCGACGCGATCCTCAGACGCCTGTACGACGAGCTCGGGGAACGCACGTCGGTGATCGCCACCGGCGGCCTCGCCTCCCTCGTGGTCCCCTTCAGCGAGGAGATCGAGGAGGTCGACGAACTGCTGACGCTCACCGGCCTGCGTCTGCTGTACCAGCTCAACTCCCAGGCACAATGATGCGATGACGGATGAGCGCACGCTGCAGGAAGGCTGGATGCTCGGGCCGCTGGCGGTGCCCAACCGCGTGATGCTCGCTCCCCTGGCGGGGATCGGAAACTGGTTCGTGCGCCTGCAGGCCAAGCGCTACGGGGCCGGGATGGCCGTCTCGGAGATGGTCTCCACCTACGCGATCCACTACCGCAACCGCAAGACCTGCGAGGAGATGCTGAGGATCGACCCGCGCGAGCACGAGGGGGGGCCGGTGTCGATTCAGCTGTTCGGAGAGGACCCCGAGATGATGCGCTCGGCGGCCGCATACGTGGCCGGCGTGGGGGCCGACGCGATCGACATCAACATGGGGTGCCCCGTCGCGAAGGTCGCCAAGACCGGTGCCGGGGCGGCGCTGCTGGATGACCCCGAGCGGGCGCTGGCGGTCGCACGCGCGGCCGTGGAGGGGGCCGGCGAGGCGCGGCCCTCGGCGCCCCCGCCCGTAACGGCGAAGCTGCGCTCGGGTGTCCGCGCCGGCGAGCGCAGCGGCTTCGAGCTGGCCCACCGGCTGGTGGACGAGGCGGGGATCGCCGCCGTCGCCTTCCACGCCCGTCCCGCCTCGGTCCAGCACAAGGGCGTCCCCGACTACGAGCTCGTCGCGTCGCTTGCGCGGAGCCTGCCGGCCCCGGTGATCCTCACCGGGGGACTCAACGAGGCGCACGAGGTCCGAGAGGCCTTCCGCGACACCGGGGTGGACGCCGTGATGCTGGCCCGCGGCGTCCTGGGCAACCCGTGGCTGTTCCGCGAGCTGCTCACCGGCGAGGAGCACCGGCCGAGCCCGCAGGAGGTGAGGCAGGAGCTCGAGTGGACGATGGCGCGCGCGGGCGAGCACCTCGGCCCCGAGCGCGCGACCCGCTACGCACGCAAGTTCTACCCGTGGTTCGTGGAGCGCCTGGGTCTGGCCCCCGGGCAGGCGCGGGAGCTGCAGGAGGGCCTCCAGCAGGCGGACTCGCTCGAGCAGGCGCGGGCACTGCTGCAGGCCGCGATCGAGCCCGCGCACACGCCCGTCTGAACGGCCCGTTCGGCCCCGGGAGCGTGGGCGCAGCCGCCTCTGGAGCTTGGGCGCGCCCGCCCCGGGGGCCGCCCGGAGGGGCGCTATACTGCTGCGCCGCCGAAGGGCCCAGCGGCGGCCTGCCCCGTTCGCAAGAGCGGGGTTTTTGCGTTCCCCGCCGCGGGCGCAACACTCGCTAGCGAGGCTCGAATGCCGAAGGATGTAATCCTCACCCCCGAAGGTCTGCAGAAGCTCAAAGACGAACTCGACGTGCTCCAGACCGAGAAGCGCCGCGAGGTCGCCGAGCGGATCAAGGAGGCCCGCGAGTTCGGCGACATCGCCGAGAACTCCGAGTACGACGACGCCAAGAACGAGCAGGCGATGCTCGAGGCCCGCATCGCGCAGCTGCAGGAGAAGCTGCGCATGGCGAGCGTGATCGAGGCCAAGGACCTGTCCACCGACGTGGTCCAGGTCGGCTCGGTGGTGCACGTCAAGGACGAGAAGACCGGCAAATCGGTGAAGTACACGATCGTCGGCTCGGCCGAGGCCAAGCCCGACCAGCACAAGCTCTCCAACGAGTCCCCGGTGGGGCGGGCGCTGCTCGGCCACAAGCGCAACGACATCGTCGCCGTGAAGGTCCCCCGCGGCCCGGCGCGCAAACTCAAGATCACCAAGATCGACGTCGGCCTCGGGTAGGCTCGCCCCCGGCATGGGCGCATCCGAGCAGCCGCCAGCGGCCGCCGAGCCGGGACGTCACGGGCTGCAGGAGCTGATCCAGGAGCGCCGCGCCAAGGCGCAGCGCCTGCGCGAATCCGATCCGCAGGACTTCCCCTACGAGTTCCCCGGCGCCGAGCCGATCGAGGCCGTGCAGGCCGAGTACGCCGGGCTGGCGACGGGCGAGGAGACAGACGACCACCACCGCGTCGCAGGGCGCATCCTGGCGATCCGGCGCGGCGGGCGGTCGGGGTTCCTCGACCTCGTCGACCGCACCGGCAAGATCCAGCTCCACGCCCGCCAGGACGTGCTCGGCAAGGACGCCTTCAAGCGTCTGACCACGCTCGACAGCGGTGACCTGATCGGCGTGGACGGAGCGCCCCTGCGCAGCCGCCACGGCGAGCTCACGCTGCGGGTGGACTCCTTCAGGGTGCTCGCCAAGGCACTGCGCCCGCCGCCGGAGAAGCACCACGGGCTCAGCGACGTGGAGACCCGCCTGCGGCGGCGTGAGCTCGACCTGATCGCCAACGAGTCCACCCGCCGGCTGTTCGTGGACCGCGCGCGGATCATCTCGGCGGTGCGCGGCTACCTCGACGAGAGCGGCTTCGTGGAGGTCGAGACGCCGGTGCTGCAGCCGCTGTACGGGGGCGCCCTGGCGCGGCCCTTCACCACCCACCACAACGCCCTGGACCGGGACCTGTACCTGCGGATCGCCACCGAGCTGTACCTCAAGCGGCTGCTGGTGGGGGGCCTCGAGCGCGTGTACGAGCTCGGCAAGGACTTCCGCAACGAGGGGGTCTCCACCAAGCACAACCCGGAGTTCACGATGGTCGAGTGGTACGAGGCGTACGCCGACTACCGCCGCGAGGCCGAGCGCCTGCAGGAGCTCGTCGCGCGCGCCGCCGCCGGCGTCGGCTACGAGGGCGAGCTCGACTTCGCCTCGCCGTGGAGACAGGTGACGTTCTTCGACGCGGTCAAGGAGGCCACCGGCATCGAGCTCGGTACCGACCGCGACGCCGCGGCGCTCGCCTCCGAGATCACCCGGCGCGGGCTCGAGGTGAAGACGGAGGGCGCCGGCTGGGCGCAGATGGCCGACGACCTGCTCTCCAAGTACGTCGAGCCCACGCTCGTGCAGCCGAGCTTCGTGTTCGACTACCCCGTGGAGCTGTCCCCGTTCGCCCGCGCCCACCGCGACCAGCCCGGGCTGGTGGAGCGCTGGGAGGCGTTCGCCGGCGGGGTGGAGATCGCCAACGCGTTCAGCGAGCTGACCGACCCCGACGTCCAGCGCGAGCGCTTCGAGGCCCAGGTGCGCCTGCACGAGCAGGGCGACCAGGAGTCACAGCCCTACGACGAGGCCTTCGTGGAGGCGCTCGAGCAGGGGATGCCGCCCGCCGGCGGGGTGGGACTGGGGATCGACCGACTGGTGATGCTGCTCACCGGGCGGGACTCGATCCGCGAGGTCGTGCTGTTCCCCGCGCTGCGCAACTGAACTGTTCCCCGCGCTGCGCAACTGAAAGCTCCGCATCGTGCGACAGAAAGGCTCGCAATTCGCGGCTGCCGGGCGTCTGCGAGCGGTCAAGCAGGGCTTCCGCGATGCCGATGAACTCGACAAAAGCGGGGTAGGCGGTTGGTAGACTGACCCACAAGCAGAAACGGGACCACATCTCCACCGAGGCGCCGTCCTAGCAGGAAGGAATCACAGCATGTTCGAGCGATTCACAGAACGGGCCCGCCAAGTGGTCGTCCTGGCCCAGGAGGAGGCCCGGACGCTGAAGCACAACTACATCGGCACGGAGCACATCCTGCTCGGGCTGCTGCGTGAGGAGGAGGGCCTGGCGGCCCGCGTGCTCGAGAGCCTCGACATCACCGTCGAGCGCGTGCGTGCCCAGGTGGTGCGCATCGTCGGCTCCGGTGAGGAGGTCACGTCCGGGCAGATCCCGTTCACGCCCCGTGCCAAGAAGGTGCTCGAGCTCGCCCTGCGCGAGGCGCTCAGCCTCGGTCACAACTACATCGGCACCGAGCACATCCTGCTCGGCCTGGTGCGCGAGAACGAGGGCGTGGCGGCTCGCATCCTGCTCGACTTCGACGCCGACTCCGAGAAGATCCGCAACGAGGTCATCCGCATGCTGTCCGGTCCCGGCGGTCGCCGCCAGGGCCAGTCGGGCGGCGGCGGTGGCGGGGGCGGCGCACCCGGCGAGGGCAAGAAGTCCTCCAAGCTGCTCGACCAGTTCGGCCGCAACCTCACCAAGCTCGCATCCGAATCGAAGCTCGACCCGTGCGTGGGGCGCGAGACCGAGATCGAGCGGATCATGCAGATCCTCTCGCGGCGCACCAAGAACAACCCCGTGCTCGTGGGCGAGCCCGGCGTCGGCAAGACCGCCGTCGTCGAGGGGCTGGCGCAGCGCATCACGAGCTCTGAGGTACCCGAGCTGCTGAAGAACAAGCAGATCTACACGCTCGATCTGGCGGCGCTGGTGGCCGGGTCCAAGTACCGCGGCGAGTTCGAGGAGCGCCTCAAGAAGGTGATGAAGGAGATCACCCAGCGCGGGGACATCATCCTGTTCATCGACGAGCTCCACAACCTGGTGGGCGCCGGCGCTGCCGAGGGCGCGATCGACGCAGCCTCGATCCTCAAGCCCGCTCTCGCCCGCGGCGAGCTGCAGACGATCGGCGCGACCACGCTCGACGAGTACCGCAAGTACCTCGAGCGCGACTCCGCGCTGGAGCGCCGCTTCCAGCAGATCCGCGTGGACGAGCCCACGATCGACCAGACCGTGGAGATCCTGCGGGGCCTGCGCGACCGCTACGAGCAGCACCACAAGGTCCAGATCACCGACGAGGCGCTGCGCGCCGCCGGGGAACTGGCGAGCCGCTACATCTCCGACCGCTTCCTGCCCGACAAGGCCATCGACCTGATCGACGAGGCCGCCTCGCGGATGCGGATCAAGTCGATGACCTCGCCCCCGGCGAACCGCGAGCTCGAGAACGAAGTCGAGACGACGCGTCGCGACAAGGAGGCGGCGATCGAGGCCCAGGAGTTCGAGAAGGCGGCGGCGCTGCGCGACAAGGAGCGCAAGCTGACGCAGAAGAAACGCGAGCTCGAGCAGGCCTGGGAATCGGGCGAGTCCGGCGAGCGGCCGTCGATCGGCGAGGAGGAGATCGCCGACATCGTCTCGATGTGGACCGGCATCCCGGTGTTCAAGCTGACCGAGGCCGAGACCCAGAAGCTGATGCGCATGGAGGACGAACTCCACAAGCGCGTGATCGGCCAGCACCCCGCGATCGAGGTGATCTCGAAGGCCATCCGGCGCTCGCGCGCGGGCCTGAAGGACCCCAAGCGGCCGACCGGGTCTTTCATCTTCCTGGGCCCCTCCGGCGTGGGCAAGACCGAGCTCGCCCGCACGCTTGCCGAGTTCCTGTTCGGCGACGACGAGGCCCTCATCCGGATCGACATGTCCGAGTACATGGAGAAGCACGCCGTGTCGCGGCTGGTGGGCTCGCCCCCCGGCTACATCGGCTACGACGAGGGCGGCCAGCTGACCGAGGCCGTGCGCCGCAAGCCCTACAGCGTGCTGCTGCTCGACGAGATCGAGAAGGCCCACCCCGACGTCTTCAACATCCTGCTGCAGATCCTCGAGGACGGCCGCCTGACCGACGCCCAGGGGCGCACGGTGGACTTCCGCCACGCGATCGTGATCATGACCTCGAACATCGGCGCGGCCGAGATCGCCCGCAACACGCCGCTCGGGTTCGCGGTCTCCGACGACGAGACGGGGATCACCTACGAGGACATGAAGAACCGGATCATGGGCGAGCTCAAGAAAGTGTTCCGGCCGGAGTTCCTCAACCGCATCGACGACGTGATCGTCTTCCACAAGCTGCAGAAGGAGGAGATCAAGCAGATCGTCGAGCTCCTGCTGCTGAGGATCCGCGAGTCGATGGCCGAGCGCGAGCTGCAGCTTGAGCTGACCGAGCCCGCCAAGGACCTGCTCGTCGAAAAGGGCTGGGACCCCGCGATGGGGGCCCGTCCCCTGCGCCGGGCGATCCAGCGCTACATCGAGGACCCGCTCGCCGACTTCGTGTTGCGCGAGGAGCTGACCCCGGGCGCCACCGTGGTGGTCAACCCCGGGGACGGCGAGGAGGGCGAGGGCGAGGTGCGCCTCTCGATCGTGCAGCCCAAGAAGCAGAAGACCCCGGTCGGGGTCGGCGCCGAAGGGACCGCGCAGGACAGCGAGCCCGACGCCGTGACCGAGGCTCCGCCCGAGGAGCCCCCCGCCCCCGAGGAGTAGCCGCCGGCGCGCGGGTCACCGCGTCCCGCGCACCATCCCGATGCAGCCGGCTGCCGGCGGTCCGCGCGCCCGCTGCGAGGAGTAGCCGCCGGCAACTCGACGGAGCCGTCCCCCCGGCTCCCTACCCTTCGTGGCCGTCATGGCCCGCGCCGCGACCGTCCACGTCTGCTCGGAATGCGGCGCCTCCAGCGCCCAGTGGAGGGGTCAGTGCCCCGGCTGCGGGGCCTGGAACACGCTCGTCGAGGAGCGCGCGGCGGCGGCCCCCGGCGGTCGTGGCCGCTCCGGCGGCGGTGCTCGCACGGGCGCCGCCGGGCGCGCCCAGGTACGCCTGCTCGCCGACGTCGGCACGAGCCCGCTGGAGCGCATGTCCACGGGCACGGGTGAGCTCGACCGTGTGCTCGGGGGAGGGCTCGTACCGGGCTCGCTGGTGCTGCTGGGAGGGGCTCCCGGGATCGGCAAGTCGACGCTTACCAACATGGTGCTCGCCCACCTCGAGCGTGGCGGGCGGCGCACGCTGTACGTGAGCGGGGAGGAGTCGGCCGAGCAGGTGAGGCTGCGGGCCGAGCGCCTCCTCCTCGGCGGCGAGGGCGCAGGCGCGCTGGAGGTCCCGGTGCTGGCCGAGACGGAGCTCGAGCACGTGCTCGACCTGCTCCGCGAGCGCCGCCCGCAGGCGTGCGTGATCGACTCGGTGCAGACGCTCGCGTGCGCGGAGCTGGGGAGTGCGCCGGGCACCGTGGGCCAGGTCCGGGAGGTCGCCGCGCGCCTGTTGAGGCTGGCCAAGGAGCAGGGCACGACGGTGATCCTCGTGGGCCACGTCACCAAGGAGGGGGCCCTCGCCGGGCCGCGGGTGCTAGAGCACATGGTCGACTGCGTGCTGCAGTTCGAAGGCGAGCGCGAGCGCCCCTACCGGGAGCTGCGGGCGCTGAAGAACCGCTTCGGCTCGACCAGCGAGGCCGCCCTGTTCGAGATGCGCCATGACGGTCTCGCCGAGGTGCTCGACGCCTCCGCGAGGTTCGTGGCAGATGCCACGCGCTCGGCGGGTGGGGTGGTGCTCGCCACGATGGAGGGCTCCCGGCCGCTGCTGGTGGAGGTGCAGGCGCTGGTCGCCCCCTCCGAGCTGGAGCAGCCGCGACGGGTGGTGTCGGGCCTCCATCGCAACCGCCTGGCGCTGGTGCTGGCGATCCTCAACCGCCACGGGCGCGTGCCCAGCGGCAGCTGCGACGTCTTCGTGAACGTCGTCGGCGGGGTCAGGCTGGAGGAGCCGGGCGCGGACCTGGCGGTGGCGCTGGCGGTGGCCAGCGCGGCGTCGGGCAAGCCGCTGCGGGGAGCGCCACGGGCGTGCTTCGGGGAGCTGGGGCTGACCGGCGAGCTGCGCTGGGTGGGCCACCCCGAGCGGCGCCTCCAGGAGGCCCGCCGGCACGGCCTGGAGGGCGTGATCGCACCACCCGACAGTGGCCAGGGGGCGTCCGAGGCGCCCACCCTGCGCGACGCGCTGGAGCTGGCCATCGGCCCCCTCCAGACGGGCTCCGAGCCTCCCACGGACGGGCTCCGGAGCGCCCGCAGGATTGCCGCCTAGGGCCGAAACCCCTGCCCGGGAGCCATGCGTGGGGTCCGACCGGGTCGCCGCCTTGGCGCAGCCTAAATGTCAGATGTCCTAGAATTAAGGACCGTGGCACCGCGGTCCGGCGAAGATCTCGACAGTGAGGTAAGACCGGATCCGGGACTGATGCGGGCGCTCGAGATGATCGCCCCCGGGACGGCACTGCGGGAGGGGATCGAGGCGATCCTCCACGCCCGCACCGGCGGCCTGATCGTGATCGGGGAGCCGGAAGACCTGAGCTTCCTGAACTCCGGTGGCATCAAGCTCGACATCGACTACACGCCCGCGTTCCTGTACCAGCTCGCCAAGATGGACGGCGCCATCATCCTCAACGCGAACGCCACCAAGGTGACGATGGCCAACGTCCAGCTGATGCCGGATCCCACGATCCTCTCGCACGAGACCGGCACCCGCCACCGGACCGCCGAGCGCGTCTCCAAGCAGACCGACGCGCTCGTGATCGCGATCTCCGAGCGGCGGGAGGTCGTGTCGGTGTACGTGGACGGGAACAAGTACATCCTCGAGGACATCCCCGTGGTGCTCGCCAAGGCCAACCAGGCGCTCGCCACGCTCGACAAGTTCCGCACCCGCCTGGACCAGGTCGCCACCCGCCTCACCGCGCTGGAGTTCGAGGGCGGCACCACGCTCCACGACGTGCTGACCGTGCTCCAGCGCTCGGAGCTGGTGACGCGCATGGCGGTGGAGATCGAGCGCTACATCGTCGAGCTCGGCACCGAGGGGCGCCTGATCGAGATGCAGCTCGAGGAGACGATGGTGGGGGCCGCGGCGGAGAAGTCCGCGCTCGTGAGGGACTACCTGGCGGACGACTCCGACGAGGTGTTCGCCCTCGCCCTGGAGGAAATCGGCAAGCTCGCCCACCAGGACCTGCTCGACTTCGGCCGGCTCGCCGAGCTGCTCGGCTACGACCGCAAGCTCAACACGCTCGACTACCCCGTCTCCCCGCGCGGCTACCGCGTGCTCGGGCGCATCCCACGGCTGCCGAAGCTGGTCGTGGCGAGCATCGTGACCGAGTTCGGCGGGCTCGACGAGCTCCTGGCCGCCGGCGACTCGGAGCTCGAGTCGGTGGAGGGCGTGGGCGAGATCCGTGCGAAGGACGTACGCGAGGGGCTGCGCCGGTTGCAGGAGCTGAACCTCGTGGACCGCTACCTACAGACTTAGATCAAAGGCGGCCCCCAGGGGCGCCCAGGCCAAAGGAGGTACACCGATTCCGGTACGAGACACTGACGAAGCAGTTCTAAGCGAGCGCCTCGTGCAGACGCGCGAGGTCGAGTACATCGAGTTCGAGCTTGGAGACCACGTCGTCTACCCGCACCATGGCGCGGGCAAGGTGATGAAGAAGGAGGACATGGAAATCCTGGGTGAGCGGCGCGAGTACCTCACCATCAAGATCCTCCACAACGACATGACCGTACGGGTCCCCACCGAGAACGCCGCCCTGGCTGGACTACGAAGGGTGATCGACGAGGACACCGTCAAGAAGGTCCTCGACGTGCTGCGGGACGAAGTCTCGGAGATGCCCAAGAACTGGAACCGCCGCTTCAAGCACAACCGGGACAAGATCAAGACCGGCGACATCTACGAGCTCGCCGAGGTCGTTCGCAACCTCTCGCTGCGCGAGAGCGAGAAGGGCCTCTCGACCGGTGAGAAGCAGATGTTCACGCGCACCAAGAAGATCCTCGCCTCGGAGCTGATGTACGCCCTCGACAAGGACGAGGAAGAGGCCGAGAACTATCTCGACGAACTGCTTGCGGATTCGGCCAGCCAGCAGCTGGCGATGGCCGGCGCGAAGTAGCGAGGCTTTCACGCACGCGGCAGCTCAAGGTCTGCCGCGTGCGCGAGCGCCACATCGAAGATGGCAGTTGCCCTGATCGTCGCTGCCGGCAGCGGCGAGCGACTCGGGGCAAGCCTGCCGAAGGCATTGGTGCCGGTGCAGGGCCGGCCGATGCTGCAGTGGTCGATCGACGCGCTGCGGCGCGTGCCGGCGATCGAGGAGATCGTGGTGTCGCTCCCGCCCGGGGCGAGCGCCCCGCAGGGGGTCACCGGCGTGCGGGGGGGAGCGGTGCGCTCGGAGTCGGTGCGCCTTGCGCTGGCGGCCGCCGGTCCCGGTGATCCCGTGCTGGTGCACGACGCAGCCCGCCCGCTGCTCACACCGCAGCTGGCCGAACGGGTGCTCGCGGCGCTGACGGAGGACGCAGGCCCCGACGCCGCTGTCGATGCCGCCATCGCCGCCGCCCCTGTGAGCGACACCATCAAGCGGGCCGACCCCGGCGGGAGGGTGCTCGAGACCCTCGACCGCAGCGCCCTGTGGGCGGTGCAGACACCGCAGGTGTTCCGCCGCCGGGCGCTCGAGCAGGCGCTCGCCGCCGGGTCCGAGGAGCTCGTCCGCGCGACCGACGACGCGTGGCTGGTGGAGCGGCTCGGCGGCACCGTAGCGGTCGTCGAGTCCGACGATCACAACTTCAAGGTCACCACCCAGCGCGACCTGCGGCTCGCCGAGCTGGTGCTGGGCGAGCGCTCGGCCGGGTCCGCGGATCCTGATTGAATCGCACACCCCCGTGCTCAGCGACCTGCACCTGCACCTGCGCCCGGACGACCCCGAGGCGCCCGCCGAGGAGTACTACTCGGCGCCCAACGCCGAGCGCTACCGGGCGGCGGCCCGGCGGCTGGGCATCGACGAGCTGGGGGTCTCCGAGCACGTGTACCGCTTCACCCAGGCGCTCACGATCTGGCGCCACGAGCTGTGGGAACGCTTCGCCCACGATGACCTCGACGCGTACTGCGCGGCGGTCCGCGAGCAGACCGACCTGCGGCTCGGCCTCGAGGTCGACTTCGTCCCGGGCCGCGAGCAGCAGATCGCGGCCGTGCTCGAGGGGCGCCCGTTCGACTACGTCGTGGGCTCGGTCCACTTCCTCGGCGACGGGGCGCTCGACATGGACGAGTTCAGCGTGTGGGAGGGGATGTCCTCGAGCTCCCCGGAGGAGGTGTGGGAGCGCTACTTCCGGACGATCGCCGCGAGCGCCCGCAGCGGCCTGTACGACATCATCGCCCACCCCGACCTGGTGAAGTTCTGGGGCGACCCCGGGCGCGTGCCGGGGGGCGATCTGCGCCGCTACTACGAGCCCACCGTGCAGGCGCTCGCCGAGTCGGACGTGGCGGTGGAGCTGTCCACCGCCGGGCTGCGCAAGCCCGCCGGCGAGGTGTATCCGGCCCCCGCGTTCCTCGAGCTGTGCGTGCAGGCCGGGATCCCGGTGGCGCTGTCGAGCGACGCCCACCGCCCCGAGGACGTGGGCTCGGGGTACGAGGTCGCGCTCGAGCTGCTGGCGCGCCTGGGGGTGGGGGAGCTCGCCCGCTTCGAGGGGCGGGTCCGCACGATGGCGCCGGTCGGGGCCGGGCAGTACGCCGGGTAGGCGCCGTGACGCTGGTCGGCATCGGCTATGACTGCCACCGCCTGGTAGCGGGCCGTGCGCTCGTGCTCGGCGGGGTGGAGATCGACCACGACCGCGGCCTGGAGGGGCACTCCGACGCGGACGTGCTCGCCCATGCGGTCACCGACGCGCTGCTGGGGGCCGCCGGCATGGGTGACATCGGCCAGCACTTCCCCGACACCGACGAGCGCTGGCGCGGGGCCGACTCGATCGAGCTGCTGCGGGCCGTGGTCGGGCTGCTGGCCGAGCGCGAGCTGGCACCGGCGAACGTCGACTGCACCGTGATCATCGAGGCCCCGGCGATCGCACCCCACCGCGAGCGCATCCGCGGGCGCCTGGCAGAGGCGCTGGGACTCGAGAGCGCCCGCGTGAACGTGAAGGCCACCACCTCGGAGGGCATGGGCTTCGTCGGCACGGGCGAGGGCGCCGCCGCGCTGGCGGTGGCCACGGTCGCCGACCGGCGCCGGGGAGGGGCGCAGCGGTGAGCGAGATCGTGATCCACGACACCCGCAGCGGCGAGCTGCAGGCGTTGCGGGATCCTCAGGAGGGGACCCTCGGGATCTACGCCTGCGGGCCGACCGTATACGGGCGCATCCACGTCGGCAACGCCCGCCCGTTCGTGGTCTTCAGCCTGCTGCGGCGGTTCCTCGCCCACGAGGGCTACGACGTGCGCCTCGTGGTCAACATCACCGACGTCAACGACAAGATCTACGACGCCGCCCGGGCCGCGGGCGAGCCGAGCGCCGTCGTCGCGCAGCGCATGAGCGACGCCTACCGAGCCGACACCGACGGCCTCGGCCTCGGCCGTCCCGACCACGAGCCACTGGCCTCCGAGACGATGGTCGCGATCGTCGACTACATCCGCACGCTGGTCGACGGCGGCCACGCCTACGCGGTCGACGGCGACGTGTACTTCCGCGTGCGCTCGGACCCGGAGTACGGGAGCCTCTCGCACCGCCACCTGCAGGACATGGACCAGGGCGAGGGGGTGGAGGGCGCCGAGCGCAAGCAGGACCCGCTCGACTTCGCGCTGTGGAAGGCCCGCAAGGAGGGCGAGGACACGTGGTGGGACTCCCCCTGGGGAGAGGGCCGGCCGGGGTGGCACATCGAGTGCTCTGCGATGGCCGAGGAGCTGCTCGGCGACGGCTTCGAGATCCACGGCGGTGGCTCGGACCTGCTGTTCCCCCACCACGAGAACGAGGCCTCGCAGACCCGCGCCGCGCGCGGCCGCGAGCTGGCGAGGCTGTGGATGCACAACGGCATGGTCCAGCTCACCGGCGAGAAGATGGCCAAGTCGGCGGGCAACATCGCCCCCCTGCACGAGCTGCTCGCCAACCACGACGCGTCCACCGTCGTGATGTACCTCATCTCCGGCCACTACCGCCAGCCGCTCGCCTTCTCCGAGGCCCAGCTCGAGGACGCCGCCAGGCGCGTGCGCCGGATCCGCGAGGCGCTGCGAAGGCTGGTGCCCGGGGAGCCGAGCCCCGAGGACATGTCGGGACACAAGCGCGAGTTCTTCGCCGCGCTCGCCAACGACTTCAACACACCCGCTGCGCTGGCCGCGATGGAGGGCTGGATCAGGGAGGCCAACCGACGCGCGGAGGGGGTCGGCGACGAGGACCTGCGGGAGATGCTCGAAGTGCTCGGGCTGGGGCAGCTGACGCCGCTGCAGAGCGTCGATCCCGCCGGTGAGGACGCCGAGGCCCTGGCCCTGCTGCAGGAGCGCGAGCGGGCTCGCGCCGAGCGTGACTTCGAGGCTGCCGACCGCTACCGGGCGCAGCTGCGCGAGCGCGGGTGGGAGGTGCGCGACGGGCCCGAGGGGCCGGAGCTGATCCGCCCGTGAGGCGGGCGTGCCGGCGGCCGGGGGGATTCGCGGGGCTGTGATCGTGTACGGGCGAAACCCTGTCCGTGAGGCCCTCCGGGGCCGCCGGGCGGCGAATGTCGGCGAGATCTGGGCGACCTCGGCGACCGCCCGGGAGGCGTGGCTGCGGGGACGCTCCCCGCGCGTGGCCTCCGCGCAGGAGATCGAGCAGCGCTGCGGCTCGGCCGCCCACCAGGGCGTGTGCGCGGAGGCCGGGCCGTACCCGTACGCGCAGGTGGAGCGCCTGCTGGATGGCGGCGAAGGGGTGCTGGTGGCGCTCGACCAGGTCCAGGACCCCCAGAACCTCGGCTCGATCTGCCGCACGTCCGAGTGCGCGGGCGCCGGCGGAGTGTTGATCCCGCAGCGGCGGGCCGCCGAGGTCACCCCCGCGGTGTGCAAGGCCTCCGCCGGGGCCGTCGAGCACCTGCCCGTGGCTCGCGTCAGGAACGTCGCCGACGCGCTGCGGGATGCCCGCGAGGCCGGCTGGTGGTGCTACGGCGCCAGCGCCCCCGGGGCGGCCGGGGGGCGCGAGCCGGTGCCCTACGACCGCCCGGACTACGCCGGCGCGGGCGTGGTGCTGGTGCTCGGCAGCGAGGGCAAGGGTCTGCGCCCCCGTGTGGCGGGCGCCTGCGATGAGCTGATCGCGTTGCCCCAGCGGGGGCGGATCGAGTCGCTCGGGGTGGCCGCGGCAGCCTCCGCGCTGCTGTACGAGATCTTGCAGAACCGGGCCGCGAAGCTTGACAACGCTACATAAGTATGCGAAGGTACCCTTAAGTAAGGCTGAACCTAAGGTTTAGACATCCTTAGGAATTCATAAGATTTTGGCGCCAGGGGAGGAGTGCGCCACAGAGCGATCCAGCCCGTAAACACGGGCCGGAGAAAGGAATTGCTCGTGGCCAGGATCTCCCAGACCCACAACCCTGAACCTAAGGTTGAGGACGAATTCCTCATCGCCTTGGCGAAGCAGGGTGACCGCAACGCGTACGACCGTCTGGTACGCCGCTATTACGGCTTCGTCCGGCTCAAGGCGTCCTCCTACTTCCTCGCTGGAGGCGACTCCGAGGACCTCATCCAGGAGGGCCTCGTGGGCCTCTACAAGGCCATCCGCGACTTCCGCAGCGATCGCGAGTCGAGCTTCCGCAACTTCGCTGAGCTGTGCATCACGCGGCAGATCATCACGGCCGTGAAGACCGCCACCCGCAACAAGCACAGCCCGCTCAACCAGTACGTGTCCTTCTCCTCCACCCCCGCGGGCACGGGCGACGACGTCCCGACGCTCGACCAGATGCTGCCGGGGCCCACGGTCCACGACCCGGTGCACCAGGTGATCTCCTCCGAGGAGCTGCGCTCGCTGGTGGGGTGCCTGTCCTCAGCGCTGTCCGAGCTCGAGAGCCGGGTGCTGTCGCTGTATCTCGACGGCTACTCCTACGAGCAGGCGGGCGAGCGCCTCTCCTGCGACACCAAGACGGTCGACAACGCGCTGCAGCGGGTCAAGCGCAAGGTCGGCGCCCACCTGCAGTCGCGCGCTGTCGCCGCCTGACGTCTAGCGCTGACCTTCGCCCGGCAGCCGTTCCGGCGGGATCGTCCGCAGTGCGGCGGCCGGGCTGGGCGTGACTTCGATCGTGAAGGGGGCGCCGGCGACGCCCTGGTTGGCGGGGTCGCCCGGGACCTTGACCCGCAGCACCTGCTTGCCGCCCGCGCCGAAGAACACGTGGCTCAGCGAGTAGCTGCCGCTGGTGCCCGGGCCGGGCGTCAGGGTGGCCACCCCGACGACGTGGAAGCCTCCGCCGTTGGCGTTCTGGCGCTCCAGATAGACCACCTTGCCTTCGCGGTAGGGGGTGACCGTGCCCGTGAACGTCAGCGACTGGCCGGCGAGGACCGTGGCGGCGGAGCCCGCCGGCGTGAGCACGTATTTGACGCCCTCGAACAGGACCGCCGAGTGGCGGCCGCCGCCGAACACCTTGTAAGCGGTGTTCTGCTGGGGGGCCTGCGAGAAGCTGTAGCCCCCGCCGCCGTTGGCCGTGGTCGTGGCCACCGAGGTGAACTGGCCTTTCTTGTTGCGTGCCAGCAGCGTGATGGTCTGGCCGGCGCCGCCCGCGAGGGTCCCGTGGAGGGTCACCGTGTCGGCGAACAGGATCGGGTCGCTCGAAGCGCCGGAGCCCGTCGCCAGCAGCGTCAGCAGGGGGTTCTGGCGCTGGCTGATCACGTACGACAGCGGCGTCGAGGCGCCGTACGCCGAGAACCGCCGGTGCGGTCGCACGACCACACGGATGTTGGCGTCGCCGGGGATCACGAACGTGTGCACGAAGGAGTATTCGCCGTGCGCTCCCACGATCGAGCGCTGGATGCGGTGCCATTCTTCGACCGCGACCGACTGCTCGCGCTGGAGCACCACTTCGGCGCCCGCGTCGGAGGGGCTCACCGTTCCCGCGAACAGGACGCGGCTGCGCACACCGGTCAGCAGCGCCGCGCTTTCGGCGGGCCCGTGGATCGTGACCTGGGGCGCGACCCTGACGGCCTTGGAGGTGCTCGTCGCTCCGGCGGCCTGGGCGTAGTAGAGCGTGTCGGTCGCCGGACCGGGTGCCACCAGCGTGTAGTAGCCGCCGGAGTCGGTGGTGGTCGTACCGATCGCCTTGGTGGCTTCGCCGATCGAGTGGCCGTACACGGTGACGGTCTGGGCGGCACCCGCCCCGCCCGGGCAGCGCAGGCGGCCGAACACCTGCGGCGATTCGCCGCTGGTGATCGTGCGCGGCTCGGCGTTGAGGTTCAGTTTGCAGCCGACCGGCGATGTGGCGCGCCGGTGGCCTTTTTCGAGCCGGTGGCGTTCCCGGATGCGTGGAACGGACGCGCGGCGCGCTCCGGCCACCGCCGGGATGGAGAGGCCGACGAGCAACATCAGGGCCGCGAGCGCCACGGCCAGCCTGTTCACGGTCATATCAAGCTTCTCCTTTTCCACGACTCGTAATCGCCCGAGGGCCACATCTTCGCTGCGCGGAGGGCGGACGTCTAGCCCGGTAACCCCTCCGCAGTCCCATCGATGCGGTCCGCGGACGCACCGTCCGGACGCCGGCGCGACCCCATGTTTTCGGGGTTTCGAGGAGGCGTTCTCGGGGTAGCGCAGCAGGTGGAGGTTGTACCCGCAAGCGAGAACGGAAAAACGGGGGACGGGGAGGATGCAGGCAACACGCCGGAGTGCCGTGGAGGTCTCGATCGGACTGCGGAGGGGCATGGCGGCGGCGCT
>Ga0335083_10000161_pt1 | contig 116899 bp, 80 predicted proteins | sample Lox_Sample_42_FD_206716 | JGI IMG/M metagenome (GOLD analysis project Ga0335083, IMG submission 206716) | Soil microbial communities from Loxahatchee National Wildlife Refuge, Florida, United States - Lox_Sample_4.2 | ecosystem: Environmental > Terrestrial > Soil > Wetlands | place: USA...
TTAGGTTATTAGCTTCAGAGCACGCGGCCACGCACGACTTGCATCCGATGCAGCGGGTCGCGTCATACAACATCGACACCGCTTTTTTCGGCGCTTCCTTGACCTCTTCGCCGTGCGCGGATCCCGGCAGCGAGATGGTGGTAAGACCCGCTGTCGCAACTGCCGCAGCTGTGCCGGTGGCGAACTTTTGCAGAGCTTGTCGCCGGGTCAGATCCATTATTTTCCTCCCTGAGACTTCGTCTCTTCCTGCGAGCCTTCGGGATTCGGTTCACTGGTTGGCAGTTTCTGCGACGCCATCCATGCCGCTGTGCCAATTCCACCCGCCACCGCTCCGGCCAGTGCCGCAGCGACCGTTCCGATGGAACCAACGCGAGCGTTAATCAGCGGATAAGTGTCAGGCGGTGTAACTCCGTGGATGTCGATCGTCTGGAAGATCGGTACGCGAAACGCCACCGACTTCTCAGTGCAACCAACGCACGGACTGCCGATGCCGATCGGCCAGCAGTCGGGAACTTCATTAAAGTGGCGGGTCGAGCATCCAGCGTGAGTCGCCGGCCCCTTGCAGCCCATCTTGTACAGACACCAGCCCTGGCGATGGCCTTCGTCGCCAAACTGCTTCACAAACCGCCCGGCATCGAAGTGAGCGCGGCGCGGGCAGTGATCGTGGATCACGCGGTCATAGGCGAACTTCGGACGCCCAAGATTATCGAGCGCGGGCAGTTTGCCGAGCGTCACAAACTCCAGCACCACGCCGAGCAGGTTGTACGGATTCGGTGGGCATCCGGGCAGATTCACCACCGGCTTGTCGCTGATGATCTGATCCACGCCGGTCGCGCCCGTCGGATTCGGATCAGCGGAGGGAACCCCGCCCCAGGACGCGCACGAGCCCATCGAGATGATCGCCGCGGCTTTTGACCCAACCTCTTTCAGCCGGTCGATTCCCTTCTGTCCCGCGAGCGTGAGGTACTGGCCGCCATCTTTGGTCGGGATCGATCCTTCGCAGACCAGGATGTACTTGCCAAGATTGGCTTCCATCGCGTCTTTCAGCGATTTCTCCGCCTGGTAGCCGGAGGCCGCCATTAGGGTTTCGTGATAATCGAGGGAGATAACGTTCAGGATCAGATCGGCCACATCAGGACGGGAGGTGCGGAGGAGGGTCTCGGAACATCCTGTACAGTCCTGGAAGTGCAGCCAGATCACCGACGGCTTTTTCGCTTTGGCGATGGTGTTGGCCAGTTGTTCGGCATTCTTTACTTTCTCGGTCAGGCTGAGGCCAAAGGGGGCCGTGGCCATCACCATCGAACAAAGGGTTATGAAGTCCCGGCGCGAAACGCCGCTACGTTGGAGTGATTCGCCGATAGTCTCGTCGGCAGAAGCCTTGGGCAGAAGAACGTCGGTTGGCATTCGGCTCACGCTCTGGGCAGCGGACGATCAGGGTCCGCCGGCGGTCGTCCTGCTATCGAACGACTGTTCGAACAGCGGAACGATGTCTGATGTTTTCGCCTACCTTGGTACGAGGGGTAAGTGACGCAACTCACCTTTTCGCGTGACGTAACACCGAACCGGAGTGATCTATGACACATGGAGGCGTGTCTAAGGATCGGAAATCGCGATTGCGGCATGCCGGCTCATTAGGCGCTGCTACGGCCAGAAATGCGGGTTAGGCTTAATAAATTCCCGGAATGAAACGACGCTCAGTTTGGGGAATCGAACCCAAAATCGCTCCGGGCCTTTTTTTTACCGGCTCTTTGTCGAGATTCTAAGCACCGCATCCAAAATCCCTCCTTCGGGGCCGGCAGTCGCAAGGCCAAGCCACCAGGATTTTTTCGATTCCTGTGACTTTTGTCCTCGCATTCATATCGTGACACGATAAAATAGGCGAATGCCTGTTCAAATCGGCTCCGTCACGCATACCTTCTCCGATCCCACCGGGCTTCTCTCCGACTGCCATCGGCGGATCGAAATGTTCATCGACGTGCTCAAAGCCGTGGCCGACGGTTCCGACCAGCAACTTACCAACGAAAAACGCAGTTCGCTCGCAACTGCGCTCCGCTACTTTCGCGAAGCCGCTCCTAAACACACCGCCGATGAAGAAGAGTCGCTCTTCCCGCGCCTTCGGGCGATGAACGTGCCCGAGCTGAAAGTTGCTCTCGACCGCCTCGAAGGTCTCGAACAGGATCATCGCTGGGCAGAATCCCTGCATGAAACTGCTGACCGGCTTGGGAACAGGTATCTGGACAGCGGTCGTCTCTCTCCCGACGATGCACAGATATTTCGAAACGCCGTCCATCAACTCCGCGCCATGTATCGCCGTCACATCGACATCGAAGACCGTGAAGTCTTTCCGGTAGTGGCGCGCTATCTCTCAGGCGAACAAAAAGAACAGATCGCCCGCGAGATGGCCTCTCGGCGTCAAGTGAAGGCCGTCGCTGCGCCTTAGCACAACCCTTTGAGGAGATTGATCCTCAGCTGAACCCTTGAACCGACTTTCTCTTCCTTGCTCGAGGCAGCGGATTGCATCGCCCATAGACCGCGAGAATCGCCAGGAACGCGAAGAGCGGGACACACAGTAGCTTGTGTCCCGTGTCGCGCAGGTACGGCACCACGAAGATTGCCGAAATGATTCCGGCGATCGCGACCAGGCAGAAGAACGTGAGATTCGCGCGCATATCCGCAGACAAATTTAGATGCAATCGATCCGTCTGCGCGCAGAGTAGAATGGTGTCAACGTGGGGTAAAAACCTTACCTGATCCCAGCTATCAAGGAGCCAGTCTCATGGCACTCAGCGCTCACCAGCCGTCTCCGTCAGCTTCGCCTTCGCCCATGAAGTTTTTCGAGGCAGTCAACAGCTATCAACGCACTGCAGCCTTGAAAGCAGCCATTGAACTCAACCTGTTCACCGCGATTGCCGAAGGCGCAACCTCCCCTGCTGCCATTGCCGAGAAAACCAATGCAGCCGAAAGAGGAGTACGCATTCTGTGCGACTTCCTCGCTGTTCACGGATTGCTCGAAAAACAGGATGGCGAGTTCGTCCTCACTCCAGATTCGGCATTCTTCCTCAACCGCAATTCGCAAGCTTTCATGGGAGGCACGATTCAGTTCCTTCTCAGCCCGAAGCTTGACGAGGCCTTCAGACGCCTGACGGATGCTGTTCGACGTGGCGGATCGGCGCTCGACGAAACCAGCGTCACTCCTGAAGATCCGATGTGGGTCGCATTCGCACGGGCTATGACGCCGATGGCGTTTCCTCTCTCGCAGTCGGCTGCGAGTATCCTTCCACTTCCCGATGATTGTGAATCGAAAGTACTCGACATCGCGGCGTCGCACGGCATGTATGGCATTGCCATGGCAAAACGGCATCCCCGCGCTCACATCGTCGGACTCGACTGGAAGAACGTCCTCGAACTAACGAAAGAAAACGCCGCCAAATTCGCCGTGTCCGATCGCTATTCGACAATCGCCGGTGACGCCTTCACTGTCGATTTTGGGACCAACTACGACGCCATTCTGTTGCCCAACCTTCTTCACCATTTCGACCAGCACGCGTGTGAGAAGCTGCTCGCAAAATGCAAACAGGCGCTGAAACCAGGCGGATACGTCGCCATCATCGAATTCGTTCCCAATGACGACCGCATCAGCCCTCCCGTTTCTGCCTGCTTTTCGATGACGATGCTGGCCACCACACCCTCAGGCGACGCATACACCTTGCGCGAATTTAATCAGATGCTTGCCGCCGCAGGGTTCGACACGCCGGAAGCTTATCCTCTGCCGCCCGCCGAGCACCTGATGATCGTCAGCAAACGAACTTAGGGCCGGGCACTTCGGTGCCCGCCCGGTCCCTGTCGGGGCGCATGCGAGCGCGTTATCATCATGTGAGTTTCGGTTCTTAAATGGCTTCACCGCTCAAATCGATTCTCGCCGGGCTCGATCGCGAGGCGTGGATTCGCTTCTTCGCCGCCCTGATCGCCCTGACTCTGGCATTCGGCGCAGCGCTGTTCTCTACCGTCACTCGGGATTCCGGCAACGTCATCGGCACGGCGGTACTCGCCTCGGTTGCGCTGCTGCTGGCCGGATGGGTTGCCCTCACCACCGTTCCTTATCTCGCTCGACGCGTCGCCCTGGCACGCGTCCGCGATGCTCTCGACTACGAAGTTACGCGCGAAGGCCTGGTGTACATGGCTCTGGTGCTGGTGATCGGCGTCGCGGCCCTGAACACCGGCAACAACCTGCTCTTCATCATCGTGTCCGCCATGCTGGCGGCGATCGTTGTCTCGGGCATCGCTTCAGCAGCCATGCTGCAGCGCGTCGAAACCGAAGTCACACTTCCTGAGCACGTTTTCGCCCACGATGGGGTCATGGGGCGCGTCAACGTGCACAATGAATCGCGATGGTGGCCGGCTTTTTCCGTCAGCGTTGTACCTCCCAAAGTGAAGGCGGAAAAAGTGAAGTGGGTGCTGCACCAGTCGCTATTTCGCTTTCCGCCAAAGGCGCCCCCCGAAAAACAGTGGCTGAAGATTCCCGATCTTTACCTCAGCCGCGTGGTGATTCCGGCCACTCGCGCCGAAATTCTGAAGGAGCCGGTTTACTTTCCTTACATCCCGCAGAACGCCTCCGCCAACGCTGAAGTGGAACTGACGTTCCCGTCGCGCGGCAGGTTCGTTCAAGATGGCTTCGGCGTCTCCACACGTTTCCCGTTTTCTTTCCTCAGCAAAACCCGCCGCGTAGCCCTTAAGCGCGAGATCGTCGTCTATCCCGCGGTCGATCCCACCGACGAGTTCTTTCAGGTGCTGCCGATGATTACCGGCGAGTTCGAATCGTTTGTCGCCGGACGCGGCTACGACCTCTATCGCATTCGCGAGTACCTGCCCGAAGATTCTGCCCGTCACGTTGACTGGAAAGCCACCGCCAAAACTGGAGCTCTCAAGGTCCGCGAGTTCACCAAGGAAGATGAACGCAAGCTGCGGATTGTCTTCGACAACCCTGCACCCGGCGAAGTTTCGCCAGAGAACTACGAGAAGTACGTCGCCTTGGCAGCATCGCTGGGCTGGCACTTTTCCGACGAAAGCACCGACCTTTCCTTCGCCACCGACGAAGCTCTCCAGTCGCCCGACGTATTCGGCTTCCTTCGCTACCTGGCCCTGGTGCAGCCGCGGAAAGGAACTTCCCTGCTCGAATCGCTTGCGCTCTCCGACGACTACAATGTGATCTTCACCTCGCGCCCACGCGGCAGCATTCCCACTCCGCTCTGGAGCTGCAGCTACTTTATCTTTTTCGAGTAAGTTCATCTTCCTTTTTTGGCCGCTTCGGGCATATACTCCCCGCCCCGGAGCATCCACTGCTCCAGCAGGCCCTTTACACCAAGAGAGGTGGCGTATGGAACGTATTGTGGACTTGGTGAAGGATAGGGACGTTTACTTCGTGGAAACCGGCCGATCGGTTCTCGACACGGCAAAATACATGTCGGAGCGAAACATCGGAGCCGTAGCGGTAGTTCGCGGAGACGAACTCGTCGGCATCTTTTCTGAGCGTGACTTGATGAAGCGCGTGGTCGCAACCGGCCGCGATCTCGTCAGGACCTCCGTCGAAGAAGTCATGACCGCCGACCCGCTGATCGTCTCGCCGCACGAGCGCATCACCGACTGCATGCGAATGATGAAGGAGCACAGCTTCCGTCATCTGCCGATTTGTGAAGGCCGCAGGCTCAAAGGATTGCTGTCGCTCCGCGATCTGCTGTTGCACGATCTCGGCGAAAAAGATGGCGAGATCCAGAGCATGCGCGCCTATATCTCGACCGCGTCCTGAGAATTCGACGCTGGGCCCGTCTCCGTTGCGGTAAACCATCGCGGCATTGGTGTGCGCCAATGCTAGAATCGAGTTTACCCGGCGAGATCACGGCCCATGTCAATCCACACGGTCAGCAAACGTCTGCGTCAGCTCCTCAGTCGCGATGCCGTCCTTGATCGCCCCGAAGACCTGATGCTGTACGAGTACGACGGCGGACTGGCAAAAGGCACGCCCGAACTGGTCGTCTTTCCACAAACCACGGAGCAGGTGGTCGCCATTGTTCGTGCCGCCAATGAATTCAAAATACCCATCGTTCCTCGCGGTGCCGGCACCGGATTGAGCGGAGGCGCTGTCCCCAGCAAGGGCGGCATCGTCATCGTCTTCTCGCGAATGAACAAAATCCTCGAGATCGATACCGCCAATCGTCGTGCCGTCGTTCAGCCCGGCGTCATTAATACGGAACTCTCTGCCGCACTCGCCAGGCACAAATTGTTCTTTGCGCCCGATCCATCTAGCGGACGCGCCTCCACCATCGGTGGCAATGTCGCCGAGAATTCCGGTGGCCCGCACACGCTCGCGTATGGCGTCACGGTCAACCATGTCACTGGACTCGAAGTCGTTCTGCCGAGCGGTGAATTGGTGCATTACGGCGGAAAAGCCGCCGACAGCGCGGGTTATGACCTGACTGGATTCTTCTGCGGATCGGAAGGTCTGATCGGAATCGCAACCTCCATCACCGTCAAGCTCTCGCGCGTCGCCGAGTCAGTCGCCACTCTTCTGGGGATATTCAACTCCGTCGACGATGCCGCCAATACCGTCACCTCGATCACCGGCGAAGGCATCACTCCCGCGGCTCTCGAGATGCTTGATGGCCTGACGCTTCGCACCGTCGAAGAAGCCACTCATGCGGGTTATCCCATGGATTCGGGCGCGGTGCTTCTGATCGAACTTGAGGGTCTGAAGGAATCCGTCGAGGAGCAAGCCGAAGCCGTCGCCAAGGTTTGCACGCGCAACGGCGCCCGCGAAGTTCGTCGCGCCAAAGACGAAGCCGAGCGCGCGCTGCTCTGGAAGGGCCGCAAAACTGCCTTCGGAGCCATCGGACGCATCACTCCTTCATATTACTCGCAGGATTGCGTCGTCCCGCGCACGAAAATCGCGGAAGTACTCCGCCTGATCGAGGGCGTCAGCAAGAAATACGGCCAGCGCGTTGCCAACATCTTTCATGCGGGTGACGGCAACCTTCATCCCGCGATCCTGTTCGATCTGCGCGACCCTGAACAGCTTCATCGAGTCCTCGAGATGAGCCGCGAGATCCTCACCCATTGCGTAAGTCTCGGCGGCACCATCACCGGAGAACACGGCGTTGGAATTGAAAAACAGGAGCTCATGTCGTTGATGTACACCGAGAACGACATGGAGATCATGCGGCGTCTGCGCGATGCCTTCAATCCTGAAGGCACCATGAATCCGGAGAAGATATTCCCCATCCGCCGTGGCTGCGGCGAAGCCCGTGTTTCAAGCGTGAAGCCAGAAGTCGTGGAGGTGGCCGGGTGACCACCGCCACCACCACCTTGCGCACCGTTGAACTCGCTACCATCGTTGGCGAAAAATTTGTGGCGGAAGCTCCCGCGAAGCTTTCGGTTCTCGCTGTCGATGGCGTTACCCCTTCTCATTCCGTCGCCCCCGGATCGGTCGATGAAGTCGCTGCGATTCTCACTTACGCGCACGAGCATGACCTGACCGTCGTTCCCGCAGGAGGCTTCGTTCACCAGGAAATCGGCCGCACCCCCGAACAGGTAGACATCCTTCTCCGGCTTGAGCGCCTGAATTCCATTGAGCACTACGATCCCGGCGATCTCACCATCGGCGTCGGCGCCGGAGCCACCATCGGTGAGATCGAAGCCATGTTGCGCGACCAGGGCCAGATTCTGCCCATCGACATTGCCCATGCCGATCGCGTCACCATCGGCGGGGCCATGGCGGTCGCGGCGCACGGTCCGCTCAAGCACTTCTACGGCGGAGTTCGCGAGTTCTGCCTCGGCGTTCGTTACGTGACCGCTGACGGCAAAGCAGCCAAGGCCGGAGCCCGAGTGGTGAAAAACGTTGCCGGGTTCGACGTAATGAAGCTGCTGATCGGCAGTTTCGGCTCGCTCGCGGTCATCACCTCCGCCAGTTTCAAGCTCTTCCCCGCCCCGGCTGTAACGCGTACGTTTGTATGTCAGTTTGCAAAGCTCGAAGAAGCAATTGCCTTCCGTGATTCCGTGGTCGACTCACCGCTCTCGCCGATGTGCGTTGAAGTTCTCTCGCCGCGCGCCTACGACAAGAACGCGTGGACCGTCGCCCTCCGCGCTGGCGGCAGTGAGCGCGTCCTCGCCCGTTACACCGGCGAACTGGGCTCCGCGGTCACGAAAGCTCTCGATGCCTTTGAAGAGCAGAAGTTCTGGACCGACGCGCAGCAACTCGGCCAGGAATCGCCGGTCTTGTTGAGCGTTTCCGTCCCACCCAGCATTGCCGGCAAGGTTCTCGCTGACGCCGAACAAATTGCCGCGGCAAACGATCTCAGCTTTACCGCGTGGGGACGCGTTGCCATCGGTTCGCTGCTCTTTGCTTTCGATGGCGGCATGGCCGAAAGCTATGTCAGCGCCGTCGACTCGCTCCGCCGCACGCTTCCGCGCGACGCTTCCGCGGTTGTCAACCGTTGTCCTGCGGCGCTCAAGCCGAGCATCAACGTTTGGGGTGCATCGCCGAGCGATATGAATTCCATGGCCGCCGCCAAGCGCGCCCTCAATCCAAAAGACAATCTCAATCGCGGGAGGTTCCTGCTCTGAGCGCGTCCGCTCCAGTCGAAGAGCCGCGGCAGTCGAACTTCACGACCGCCGATAAGCCCACGTGGCAGCTTTATTCCACCTGCATCCACTGTGGGCTCTGCCTGCAACAATGCCCAACCTATCGCGTCCTCGGACTCGAAGCCGATTCGCCGCGTGGACGCATCTACCAGATTCTCCAGGTAGACGAAGGCCGCCTCGCCATTGACGCCCCGTTCGTCGAGCACATCGATCGCTGCCTCGGATGTCTCGGTTGCCAGACCGCCTGCCCCTCCGGCGTTCCCTACGGCCACATCGTCGAACGCGCGCGAGCGGAAATTCAGACAAACTACCCACGCGGTTTCGTCGATCGCAAACTGCGCGACTTTTTCTACGGCCGCCTGCTGCGCCATCGTCATTCGCTGATCTTCGCCGCCAGATTGCTGCGGTTTTACCAACGCTCGGGATTGCAGGCTCTCGCCCGCAAATCGGGCATTCTGAAACTGCTGGGAATGGCGCAGTTGGAAGCCCTTTCGCCGCGTATTGACGACAATTTCTCGTTTGAAGAATTCGGCATGATCTTCCCGCACGAAGGCGCTGAACATCGCGGACACGTCGCCTTCCTTGCCGGATGTATCGCCAGCGTTTCGTTCGCCGAACTGAATCGCGCCACCGTTCGTGTCCTGGCAAAGAATGGCGTGTCGATCGTAATCCCCGGAAACCAACAGTGCTGCGGCGCTCTCCACGCCCACGCTGGACGCCTCGAACAGGCTCGTGAGCTGGCGCGCAAGAACATCGATGCCATGCTCGACGACAGCATCCATGCCATCATCACCAACGCAGCCGGTTGCGGTGGAACCCTGAAAGATTATGGCGAGCTGTTGAAAGATGATCCCGAGTACGCGGCCAAAGCCCGCCAGTTCGTCGCCAAAATGCGCGACATCAACGAATACCTCGCTGAACTCGGGGTCGTGCCTCCGAGCAAACCCCTTAACCAGCGCGTTACTTATCAGGACCCCTGCCACCTCGCGCACGCCCAGAAGATTCGCTCCGCTCCGCGCCAGCTCCTGAAGGCCATTGGCGCCGACCTGGTCGAGATGCCGAATTCCGATCTCTGCTGCGGCAGCGCCGGCGTTTACAACGTCGTTCAAAATTCGCTGTCGATGAAGATTCTGCAGGCCAAGATGGAAGACGTATCGTCCGTCGAAGCCGACATCATCGCCACCGCCAACGTTGGATGCATGCTTCAACTACGTGCGGGCGTCGAGCAGCGCGGACTCAACCGCCGCGTCGCGCACGTCGTCGAACTTCTCAACGAAGCCTACGAATAGCCAATGATGATCATGGACGCCGGTCGCCCTCGACCGGCCATGCATGGACACCATATCGCCTTGTGTTGGCAAATGCGGGATCCAAGCTTCACCGCGTCAGCACTTCGTGCAGCGCCTTCGCCAGTTGATCTGGATCGGAAATCGGAGGCATACAGGTAAAGTTCGAGCAGATCACCGCGACCGATTTCCCTTCCTTCACTCCCGGCAAAGCTGGAACGGTTTCAGTGAGCGCCGGCGGCAACTCCCCCAGGCTACGCAACCGAATCACCGACTTGTTCAGCGCAAACGGAGCAATCGCCGCGGCATACAGTTCATCTGCCGTGCGGTCACTCCCGATCACCACTACTTGCGTGTGCGGACGAAACAGATGAACTGCTGCGATACCGTACGTTCCTGCGAAAATGCCAACCTGCTCGGCCAATCCGGCAAATACCTGCATCGTCTTTTCCGCGCGGTTGCGATATGAGTTCTCGTTCGTCAACGCGTGCATGCGCAACAGCAAGATCGCCGACGCGCTATTGCCCGACGGTGTCGGCGAATCCTGGAACGGCTTTCGCGGCGCGGTCAGCGCTCCCAGAGCGCCGTCGCCCAGCGACGACTTCGGAGCATCGAAAAATCCACCCTCGATTTCGTCATAAAAGTGTGCAACCAGATAATCGGTGATCTTGCGCCCGGCGTTGAAATAACGAATCTCTCCCGTGACTTCAAACGCATCCAGACAAGCGATCCCCACAAACGCGTAGTCGTCCACAAATCCTGTCGTATCGCGATGGATCGCCTTCGGGTCTGAATACGCGATTACATGCTTCAAGCCGCGCTGGTCGTCCCACGCCTCGGCCAATATGCGATCCAGCGATTTCAGGGCAAAAGCGCGAGCTCCATCGAGTCCAAGCACACTCGCGGCCTGCAAGTATGCCGAGATGCACAGGCCGTTCCAGTTCACGTAAACGGTCTTATCGATGTACGGCGTCGGCCGTTTCAACCGCGACGCGTACATCTTCTCCTTCGCCGAATCGAGCAGCGCCGATGCACGTTCGCTCTGCATGCCGGTGCGAACCGCAATTTCCTCAATCGTCGATTTCACATACAGCACATTCTTGGCGTGGTTGTGGTGCATCTCGCCGACTTCTTCGATGTCGTAATACGCTGCCGCCACACTCAGCTCTTCAGGCGTGAGCGCCGACTTCGCTTCGTCGAGCGTCCACGTGAAGTAGTCGCCATCGTCATCCATCGAGTAGTCGGCGTCCTGCGAGCCGTAAAATCCCCCGCGCTCACGATCGCTCAGCCACTCATCCATCCAGCGAATCATGTCCTTCGCCACGGCCGCGAAAAACGGCACGCCAGTCGACTGGTAAGCGTGAACGTAGTTCTTCAGCAGCTCCGAGTTGTCGTACGACATCTTCTCGAAGTGCGGCACAATCCATTGCTCATCCACCGAGTAGCGATGAAATCCGCCGGCCAACTGATCGTAGATTCCGCCGCGCGCCATCTTCTCCAGCGTCTTCACCACCATGTTGCCGACATCCGGATCGCCCGTTCGCGCGTACCGATGCAGCAGCAAGTCCATCGACGACGAATGCGGAAACTTCGGCGCCGATCCGAATCCGCCATTGCGCGCATCGAACATCGTCTGCGCCGAGCCGATTATGTGATCCACGATCTGCGGCGAGACTGATTCGCGCTCCCGGCCCGCAAACGACTCCGACCGGCCGATCATGTTCATCACCGTCTCGGCCTGCTCTGTAACGTCAGCGTTCTTTTCCTTGTAAGCTTGCGCCAGCGTCAACAGCACGCGCTTGAAGCTCGGACGCCCATAACCCTCCGCCGGCGGAAAATACGTTCCGCCGAAGAACGGCTTGCCCTCAGGAGTCAAAAATCCTGTCAGCGGCCAGCCGCCCTGTCCCGTCATCGCCGAAATCGCAAGCTGGTAGCGGGAATCGATATCCGGACGCTCGTCGCGATCCACTTTGATGGCCACGAAATGGTCGTTCACGATCTGCGCCACTTCCGCATCGTCGTACGATTCGCGGTCCATTACGTGACACCAGTGGCACCAAACCGCGCCGATATCCAGCAGGATCGGCTTGTTCTCACGCTTGGCTGTTTCGAACGCCTCAGCGCCCCACTCGAACCATCGGATCGGCTGGTGCATCGCCGAGCGCAAATAAGAAGACGAAGCGTTGGCAAGCGCGTTGGTCGCGTGTACGGAAGAAGTCTCAGTCGGAGTTGTCATGATTGTCGTAGCGCCGGCGACTCGCCGGCTTCCCTAAGCACCCGTGTTCAGTTCTTTCCCCATTTGCGTATAGATGTCCACGGCCTTCATCAGTTGTTCTTTGTCGATAAACTCGTTTTCCGTGTGCGCCACGTGGATCGATCCCGGCCCGAGCAGCACCGGCTCGCCCCAATTCGAGAGCTGAGGAATGTCGGTGGTAAAGGCCGCGACCATCGTCGGCAGCCCCGAAACCGTTCGCAGTTTCGTGTACGGAATTTCCAGCGGAAACTCCACTTTCACCAGATCGCGAACGCCATCCACGATATTGCGCCGAATATCTTCTGACGGACCGACCAGCCGAATCAGCAGATGAGCCCGCGCATGATCGGCGATCACGTTCGGTGCCCTTCCACCCTCGATCACCCCAATGTTCATCGTCGAGGGTCCGATCTCTTCGTTGTACGGCAGATGCATCTTCTTCAGCCTGTGCAGCGCCTCGATCAGTTTGTCGATCGCCGAATCGCCCAGCTCCGGATAGGCCGAGTGGGCCATCTTTCCCTGCGCAATCAACTCCACGCGCAGCGTCCCCTTTGATGCCAGCGCAACCTTATTCTCCGTCGGCTCGCCATTCACCAGGAACTTGCTGCCAATCGGATGCTCATTCGCGATCTTCGCGCCCAGGCTGTCCTTCTCTTCACCGACAACAAACAGCAGTCCCGCGCCGATCTTGTGCTCATTCAGCAACCGCTGCGCCGCCGCCGTTTGCGCTGCAATGATCCCTTTCGCGTCGCACGCGCCGCGACCGTACACGCGACGATCGTCTTCCCACGACGGAATATGCGGTGGAACCACATCCATGTGTGTCGAGAACACCACCGCCGGCGACGAAACTGCTCGCGGCAGCGCCAGCACATTGAAGCGATGCCGCTCCACCGGGCCTTTCTGCACCGTGTAGCCGAGTTTGCCCAGGCGGTCGGCAAGAAACTCGCCGACCTGCGCTTCGTTTCCGGTGATCGACTCGATGTCGATCAGCTCACGGGTGAACCGGATAGGATCCATAAGCAACCAGAATATCAAGAGCGCCGCGCGCGACGGCGTTTCCCCCACAAAAACAGCACCACTACCGCGACCACCACCAGAATCAGCCAATTCGCATCTTTCATCAGCTGCAGCAACCGTCCCCATTGGCTGCCGAATGTATATCCGATGCTTGCGATCACGACCACCCACACCAGCGCGCCCAGGAAGTTGAACAGCGCAAACCGTCGCCAGTCCATTCGCAGCACGCCAGTCAGCGGACCGGCAACCACACGGGCCCCCGTAATGAATCGCGCAAAGAAGATCGCAGCCGCGCCATAGCGCTCGATCAGTTTTTCCGCTGCCGCAATATGCTCATCGCGCACGCGAAAGAATCGTTTCCAGCGCTCCAGCAACGGACGCCCGCCTTTGCGCCCGATCCAGTAACCGATGTTGTCACCCGCCGTGGCAGCAATCGTGCCAACCACGAAGATCCACGGCAGCCGCAATTCATGCGTGCTGTACGAGAGCACGCTGGCGAGAATCAAGATCGTCTCACCCGGAACGGGAACGCCCATGTTCTCCAGAAGCAGTCCCGCCGCCACGGCCCAATAGCCGTACGCGATCAGAAATTGCCGGATCATCTCCACAATGTCGTGCATGAATGTGATTCAGAGTAGCAAATCAGGTGAACGCCTGATGCAAGCTTTTGCATCTTGTGTGAAAGCAGCTTCCTTTTCCACAGATCGTCTGCGATTTTCTCGCGATTTTAACGTTTTCGTTATTGAACAGCCAGCATCGCTTGAAGATACTAGCCGCAACTATGACTGCTCACCGGCTTCCCCGCATTCTGATCGCACTCGCAATCCTGACGACATTGATCCTCTTTTTCGGCCCGGTAACCACCCGCGCCGTGTCCACCACCGTCGTTATCAGCGAATTCAGAACCCGCGGACCCAAGGGCGGAAACGACGAGTTCATCGAGCTCTACAACCTCTCTTCCTCGCCCGTGAATATCGGCGGATGGAAGGTGATGGGATCCAATTCTTCCGGTACCACCAGTACGCGCGCCACGATTCCCGCCAACGTTACGCTCAACAGCGGATGCCACTACCTGTTCACCAACACGGCCTCCAGCGGTTACAGCGAAAACGTGCCGGGCGATCAGTCATACTCCACCGGCATCACCGACGACGGCGGCATCGCAATCGTGAACGGCACCACCATCATCGACCAGGTCGGCATGAGCACTGGTTCCACCTACAAGGAAGGCACGCCCCTTAGCCAGACCACTAACAATCTCGAGCAAAGTTACCAGCGCACCGATTCCACCGGCAACGTTGTTGACACCGACAACAATGCCGCCGACTTCCAATACAAGACCAGCAGCAATCCGCAGAACCTCAGCTCCTCCTGCGGCGCTCCGGTGATCGGTCCTTCCGGTAGCGGTGCCGCCAGCCCCGCAACCGTCAATCCTGGAGACACCACACTTCTTACCGTTGCCGTTACCCCCGGATCGAACCCGTTCAGCACCGGCCTGGCCGCCACCGCCGATCTCAGCGCCTTCGGCGGCTCGACAACCCAGACGCTCTACGACGATGGTTCTAACGGCGACGTTACAGCTGGAGACTCGATTTTCTCCTTCACGTTGACGGTTCCCACTACCGTAGCCGGCAGCTTTACCATTCCGGTCACGCTCAGCGACGTCCAGGGCCGATTCGGCTCGACATCCATAAGCCTTACGGTTAATGCGCTTCAGCGCACCATTCCGCAAATCCAGGGTTCCACCGCCGTTTCGCCTTATGTCGGTCAGACCGTCGCGACCAGCGGCGTCGTCACTGCCGTGATCGGCAGCGGGTTCTTCCTGCAGGATCCTTCTGGCGATGGAGACGACACCACCTCCGACGGCATCTTCGTCTACACCTCTTCGAAACCGACCGTCGCGGCCGGCGACTCCATCAACGTCACCGGCACAATTGCCGAATATCCGGCGCCGGTAAATCCCGGAGATCCGTCCGCGACCGAAATCGATCACCCGGCGATCACGAAACTTTCCAGCGGTAACGCGCTCCCGTCGGCCGTGACCATCGCTGCCGGAGCCCTCGATCCCAATGGCGGATTCAACCAGCTCGAACGCTACGAAGGCATGCGCGTTCACATCGATACTCTTAACGTGGTCGGCCCCACCGACGGCAGCGTCGACGAAGTCAACGCCGTCTCCACCTCGAACGGACTCTTCTACGGCGTTCTTCCTGGAACCGCCCGTCCCTTCCGCGAACCGGGTATCGAAGCGCCCGCAACTCCGCCCGCCGGATCGCCCTGCTGCGTGCCCGAATGGGACAGCAATCCCGAACGAATCCTGATCGGCTCGAAAGACGTTTCGACTTCAACCGCTGTCGACGTCACCACCGGCGCGGTCGTAACCGACATTACCGGGCCGCTCGACCTCAGCGGCAACGTCTATTACATCCACACCGATCACACGCCCAGCTTCACGGGTAACGTCAGCTTTACAGCCGTTCCCGTTCCCGACACCAACACGGAATTCACGATCGCCTGCTTCAACATGGAGCGTTTCTTCGACACCACCGACGATCCAGGCATCAGCGATGTCGCGCTCACACCGACCGCGTTCGCCAATCGGCTGAACAAAGCGTCGTTGGCGATTCGCAACGTCCTGAACTCGCCCGACATCATCGGCGTCGAGGAGATGGAGAACATCACCACGCTGCAAGCGGTCGCAAGTAAAGTGAACAGCGACGCCCTCGCCGCCACCGGCGTCAATCCCCAATACCAGGCTTATCTCGTTGAAGGCAACGACATCGGCGGCATCGATGTTGGTTTCCTCGTCAAGTCAACGCGCGTACAGGTGAACAGCGTCACGCAGTTCGGCAAGGACACAACCTACACCGATCCAACGAACAACCAGCAGGCATTGCTCAACGATCGTCCGCCGCTCGTGCTCGACGCCAGCATCACCAATCAGCACGTAACGACGGAGTTCATTGTCATCGCCAACCATCTGCGCTCGCTGATCGACGTGAATGACGATCCTCGTGTTCGCGCCAAGCGCCAGGCGCAAGCTGAGTTCCTTGCCAATCTGATTCAAGGCTTCCAGAGCGGCAGTCCGAACGCCAAAATCGTCAGCATCGGCGACTACAACGCTTTCAACGTCAACGATGGCTACGTAGACGTGATGGGCATCGTCGAAGGCAATCCGGCGCCGTCCGATCAGGACGTGCTCGGTGGCATCGATCTCGTCGATCCCAACTTGACCGACCTGCTCTACACTCTGCCCTCCGCGCAACAGTACTCGTACAGCGAGAGCGGCAGCGCGCAGACTCTCGATCACGTTCTGGTAACGCCGGCCATGTCGTCATTGGTGACTCGCTTCGCCATCGCGCGCAACGACGCCGACTTCCCCGAAACCTTCCGCAACGATCCTAATCGTCCGGAACGCATCTCCGACCACGATATTCCGGTCGCCTACTTCCAGCTTCCGCTCGATACTCCGCCGTCGGTGAGCGATCAGGCCGTCTCCGTTAACTACAACTCGTCGGTCACCTTCGCTTTGAATGCCAGCGACCCCGATACCGGCCAGACGCTTACCTATAACGTTACAGGCGCGCCGGCAAAAGGAACTCTCTCGCTCAATGGCGGCAGCGCTACTTACACGCCGGCCTTCGGCGCGGCTGGAACCGACACCTTCACTTACACTGCCACTGACGACGCCGGACTCTCGGCCTCGGCGGCCGTAACCGTTACCATCGTTCCGGTCAACGTTTCTGCATCGATCCAGGTAACCTCGACTGGTAACGTTTACAACCGCGCTACCCGCCTCTACAGTTCCACGATCACGTTGAAGAACACGGGAACCGCTGCGATCACCGGTCCGATCACGACGCTGTTGGGCAACGTTCCCGCCGGGGTTACGGTGGCAAACGCCAGCGGCACGCATAACGGAAGTCCGTACATCACGGTTCCGGTGACGAGCCTGGCGCCGGGAGCGGCAACTTCTTTCACGCTGCAGTTAAGCAATCCGTCGAACGTCAGCGTTAGCCTGACGACGACCGAGTACTCAGGTTCGTTTTAAGGAGAGTAGGGCCAAATGACCAGCATTCAATCCAAGCTTTGCGCAATTCTGATGATCGCCGCCACCATCCTGTTGCTCGGCGGCGTCGCCGCGGCCGACGCGGTCACCTATCACGTCAATGTCGACACCAGCGCCATCGACGGTCAATCGGGTTACGTCGACTTCTCGCTGCTCCCCTCCGATTTCACCAGCCAGTCCGTGACCGCCGAGGTCCAGAACTTCGCCACGAACGGAACCGTGTCCAGCAACTCTCCCGTGCTCACCGGAGACGCCTCCGGACTTCTGCCGGGGACCCTGACACTCGACAACGCAACCTTCTTCAACGATTACTTCCAGGACTTTACCTTCGGAAGCGCGTTGAGTTTCGATCTGCTTCTGAATGGTCCCGCTCTGAGTGCTCCAGACGGAATCTCCGGCGGATCGAGCTTCACCTTCGGCATGTACGCCCCTGATCAAATCACGCCACTGCTGACGACAAGCCCCGATGGCGAAGCATTGCGGATCGACGTGAATTCTGACGGTACCACTTCCGTTACCACCTTCGACGCCGGTGACGGATCCGGATCCGTCGTCCAGACGGCGCAGGCGGTTCCGGAACCGGCGAGCCTGACCCTGCTTCTCAGCGGTGCGCTGGGCGTGCTCTACAAGAGAAAGCATCGCGCCTAACGCTTCGGTTAGATCGACACAGGAGGAGCCGCGACTCCTCCTTTCTTATTGTTCGAGGAAATTTGTCAGCACACGGTTGAAATCATCCGGCGCTTCGTCGTACGGAATATGCCCGACGCCTTTCAGCACTTCGATCCGCGAGTTCTTCATGCGCTTCAAGATTTCAACCGACGACGAGCAATACACCGCCGGATCGCGATCGCCCCAGATCAGAAGCGCGCGCTGGTCGGCGAGACTGTAATAGTCCTTCTCCAGCTGACGCATGTCGCTGCGCCAGTTGCGCATGATCGACAGCCCGTATTGCCAGGCACTTGCCTTCTCCAGCGGTGCCGCGTAACCATCCAGAGTTCCCGGCGCAATCCGTCGCGGATCGCCGAACAGGCGCTTCAACCAGAAGTCGCCCGTCGCGCGTACCAGCGGCAACATGCCGAGGAACGCCCGTCCTCCAGGCCGCGTCGCGAGAACGCGCACGATCAGGCGCCCGTGCCGCGACCACGGATTTACCGGCGCCGCCAGCACCAGCTTGTTTACCCGCTGCGGCGCTGACGCAGCCATGCGAACCGCGATTCCACCGCCGAGCGACGAGCCGACGATATCGGTCTTCTCCACGCCCAGCCCGTCCAGAAATTCCCACAAGCGCTGCCCCGCGGCGACGATGCTGTATTCGACATCCGCCGGATGTTCGGAAAACCCTGTTCCCAACTGGTCTGGCGCGTAAACCGTGCGCATCGATGTTAGTGCCGGGATCGTCAGCCGCCATGAAAACGAATAGGCCATCAATCCATGGATCAGCAGGATCGATGGCCCCGATCCGGCGCGCAGATAGCGCATCTTGTAGCCCGCGACCTTAGCCCAATGTTCTTCCGCAACGTCAACTTCGGGCGCGCAACTGGGGCCGGCAATCATTTATTTTCCAGAGCTGGCAACGCAACCGGGGTTCTCTCGACTCTTATTAGTCGATATCGCCTCTGTCGCTTCTGTGTGGGGAGCTCCCTTAAAGCTCCCCCCGTTTTTTTGTCTGTCAGTCGATCAGTCTGTTAGCCCTGGGATACTGATGGTTCCTGACGGACCGAGAGATTGACCATCTGACAAACTCAACTCATCTTCTTCTTCAGCAACTTCTTTAGCACTTTCACGGCCTTGTCGATGTGCTTCTCTTCCACGATGAACGGCGGCAGGAACCGTAGCGTAGTTTCGTGCGTGCTGTTGATGAGCACGCCGGCGTTAAGAGCCGCCTCGGAGTAAGGACGCGAAGGCACGTTGAGATCGAGCGCCAGCATCAGCCCGCGGCCCCGCACTTCCTTCACGATGCTGAACGTATCTTTGAGATTGGTCAGTTCCTGATGGAAGTAAGCGCCGACGCGGTTCACGTGATCGAGCAGATGCTCATCTTCGAGGATCGCTAAAAATTCCAGCGCCACGCGGCACGCCAGCGGACCGCCTCCGAACGTCGTCCCGTGCTTGCCGGAACTGATCGCGTCGGCAACGGGCTGGGTCACAATGATGGCACCAAGCGGAAGGCCGGCAGCTATCGGCTTCGCCACTGTCACCATATCGGGATTCACATTGTGACGCTTGAACGCGAACAATTCACCGGTGCGTCCCAGCCCGCATTGGATCTCGTCGAGCACGAGTAACGCCCTGTGCTGATCGCAAATCTGCCGCGCGGCATGTAGATATTCACTGGTGCACTCGAAGATGCCGCCTTCGCCCTGGATGGTCTCCAGAAAGATGGCGCAGGTGGAATCGTCAACCGCCTCTCGCAGCGCTTCAATGTCATTGAGCGGCACGAACGAGACACCGTCGAGCAACGGCTTGAAGTCGTCACGATATTTCGGAGTCGCTGTAAGCGACATCGCGCCGTAGGTGCGTCCGTGGAACGAATTCGAGGCCGCAACAAGCTTGAACTTTCCCTCGCCTCCAACTTTGTGGCCGTAGGCGCGCGCCAGTTTGATCGCTCCATCGATCGCTTCGGTTCCGGTGTTCGAGAAAAAAACGCGAGCCAGTCCTGACGCATCCACCAGCTTCTTGGCGAGCGGTCCTTGATATTCGTTGTAATACAGATTGGAAAGGTGGATGACTTTCGCGGCCTGTTCGCGGATCGCCTTCACGATGCGCGGATGCGAATAACCCAGCGCGTTCACGCCAAGTCCGGAAACCATGTCGAGATATTTCTTGCCGTTGATGTCCTCTACGAACACGCCTTTGCCCTTGGTCAGCGTTATGGGCAGGCGAGCGTAGGTGCCAAGCAGGTATTGTTTTTCAAGTTCGACGACGTCGTTAACGGCGGGAGCATCTTTCACTTCCATAACTGCAGTTTCCACTTCAAACTCCAATCCTCTAAAGATTTTATGATCCGGTAACCGGTTGATCGGAAGATTTCAAAGTTCGGTTTTAGATCTTTCAACTCTTCCATCCGAAATCTAAATTCCACTGGTTCTGGACTTCCAATCTTCAATCGGAAATCTTCAATCTTAAATTCCTCTAGTCGTCTTCCACCCATCGGCAGCGAATTTCGCCGCGGTGCATTTCGTCCATGATGCGCTGCGCGATGGAATCGAGCGAATCGATCGGGTGCTGTTCGCCTTCAAAATAGACGGCCGGCGGACTGGCAAAGGGCTCGGCCCACACTTCGTAGGCCCCTCCGCCCGTCGAGATTTCGAGATAGTCGCCTTCTTTGAGACGACGCTTCAGTTCGTCAAGATTCAAGTCTTCCGACAAAGGCCTGCCTCCACTGCCTGGGTTCGCGTTCGGTTCAGAACCTACCATTGTAATTCCTCTGATCCACTCATCTGCATACCTGCTATTTTGGTAGACGGATCTCGCAACCCGACTCACTACCTATGGCCATCGGCGACCTCTGCATTGAATGACATAAGCTACGAGCCTCGAACGGTGCAAGAGGAACACCACCAGCCCGCTCGTCTTTCCAATTACCAATTGCAAATTATCCGATTACCAATTCCGCTTTCCCGTTTCGGGAACCATTTGTCAAACGCCGAAAATCCCGATTTTCACCGTAACCCATTCGTTACAAACCAAATATAAAGTTCGTGAATTTGGCACTGCACCCCCATTGAATTCAGTACCATTAAAAATAGAGAGGAAATTAAGGTCATCTTCGCGAGCGCAGTGATGAAGGACCTCTGCAATTCGAAAGCGGCGTGGCTTGGAAACTCGCAACTGAAACTTGAAACTGGTTTTCTGGAAACTGGAAACTGTTATCCGGCAGCTAAGTCCTTTGTTTCCAATGACGGGCTGTAAGTCGTTGATTCCATGGGAGGGTAGGGTGCTTTTTTATTTTCAGCGGAAACGGAAAACCCGACGTGTGCTGTAACTTACAAAACTATCTATCATTAAGTTCTTTGTTTTCAATAAATCGATAGGGTGAGGGGAAGGGGTAGCGACCCGAGGGCTACAGACCGGGCAAATTCGTTAAGGTCGAAACACGCCTGGCCAGGATGGAAAGTTGCAGTGTCCGGCAGTCGCCCGCCCGAACTTGCTACCGCCTTTCTCCCTCTGCTAGCTTAAGGAGTTCTCTTGCCTGGCTTTTCCCTGCTGAGATTCGCTCCATTATTTTTGCGAAGATGCAGCGGACTGCTGCGCGAAATCCGAGAGCCCGCTTTCATCGAAAGAGAGTCCTTATGGCCCTGAAATTTCGGGGAGTTGATTTCATCGAATTCGATTCGCTGCTCAGCGAAGACGAGTTGCTGGTCCGCGACAACACCCGCAAGTGGGTGGAAGATAACGTCATCCCCATCATCGAGCAGTGCAATCGGGATGGGCGCTTCCCGCGCGACCTGGTGAAGCCGATGGGCGAGCTGGGCTTCTATGGCGCGAACCTGAAAGGATACGGTTGCGCCGAGATGTCGAACGTCGAGTACGGCCTCGTCATGCAGGAACTGGAGCGCGGCGACAGCGGACTGCGTTCGTTCGTTAGCGTGCAGTCGGCGCTCTGCATGTATCCGATCTATGCGTTCGGTAGCGACGAACAGAAGCAGAAGTTCCTGCCGGGAATGCAGAAGGGCGAAATTCTCGGCTGCTTCGGCCTGACTGAGCCGATGTTCGGATCGAACCCGGGCGCGATGCGCACGCGCGCGAAAAAGCTCGGCAACGAGTACGTGCTCAACGGCGAGAAGATGTGGATCACCTCCGGCTCCATCGCCAACATCGCCATCGTTTGGGCGAAAGTGGAAGACGAAAATCGCATTCGCGGATTCATCGTCGAGACCGATCGTCCCGGATTCAAGGCCGACGATGTTCACGGCAAGTGGTCGCTGCGCGCGTCCGTGACGTCGGGATTCGCCATGACCGATGTTCGCATCCCGGAAACGAACGTACTTCCCAAGACCGAGGGCCTGAAGAACGCGCTGATGTGCCTGAACCAGGCTCGGTACGGAATCGCGTGGGGCGGAATCGGTGCCGCCATGGCTTGTTATGACACAGCGCTGCAGTATTCACAGATCCGCAAGCAGTGGCACGATCAGCCCATCGCCTCGCACCAGTTGGTGCAGGAAAAACTGGTGTGGATGATTTCCGAGATCACCAAGGCACAGCTCCTGGCCCTGCAGGTCGGACGATTGAAAGACAGCGGCAAGGTCGCGCACTATCACATCTCAATGGCCAAACGGAACAACATCTGGATGGCGCTGGAGTGCGCCCGCATGGCGCGCGACATTCTGGGCGCGAACGGCATCGCCGACGACTACCCGATCATGCGTCACATGATGAACCTGGAGTCGGTCAAAACTTACGAGGGCACGCACGATGTGCACGGGCTGATCATCGGCTCGCACATCACCGGCGTGGATGCGTTCTAGAAAACGACAACTGATGGTCGAAGGGCGAAGTACAAGCGATCTCCATTCTTCTCTTCTAAACCTCGCGGAACCGTACTAGGCTATTAATCACAAGGGCGCGCCAGATAAGAAGGCCCGCCCGGTTCTCACGCTTTCACCTTTCCCCAGCTTGACCTTAGATGACAGGAGGATTTCGGATGGTCACCCAGGTTCATCCGCCCGCAAACCCGCGTGTGAAACACGCCAAAGATTTCGGAACCAACATTGAAAGCGATCTCGCGCTCGAGCTACTGCGCGTCGTGGAGATGGCGGCGATCGAGTCGGCGCGCACGATGGGAACCGGCGATCGCGAGAGAGCCGATCGACTGGCCACCGAGGCGATGCGCCGAACGATGGACACGATCCCGATGCGCAGCACCATCGTCATCGGCGAAGGCGAGCGCGACGAGGCGCCCATGCTCTACATCGGCGAAAAAGTGGGCGCTGAGTTTGAACACGGCGGAACGCAGGTACCGGAAGTCGACATCGCAGTCGATCCACTCGAGGGAACGAACCTGTGCGCGACCGGCGCTCCCGGAGCGATCACGGTTCTCGCCGCATCGGAGCACGGCGGCCTGCTCCACGCTCCGGATTGCTACATGCAGAAGATCGTGGTTGGCCCGGCGTGCAAAGGCTGCGTCGAACTGGATGCGCCCGTCGATCACAATCTGCGCCAGATCGCCAAGGCCCTGGAACGCAAAGTGGAAGACCTGGTCGTTGTCGTGCTCGATCGGCCGCGACATACGCAGTTGATCGACGACATCCGCAAGGCGGGCGCGCGTATTCGCCTGATCACTGACGGCGACCTCTCAGCGGGCATCACGGCCGCCGTGCGAGGAACGGGCGTGCACGCAGTGATGGGTTCAGGCGGCGCGCCGGAAGGCGTGATCACCGCCGCCGCCATCCGTTGCCTGAATGGATACATGCAGGGACGATTGATCGTAAAGCCGGAGCAGGTCGAACGCGTACGCAAGATGGGTATCAAGGACGTGAATAAGACTTACACCGCGGACGAACTTGCGCCGGGCAAACAGATCATTTTCGCGGCGACGGGTGTAACCGAAGGACCGATCATGAAAGCGATACGATTCTTCGGCGACGGAGTGCGCACGTCTTCGGTGGTGATGACTTTGAATACCGGGAAAGTTCGATTCATCGAGAGCATTCATCTCTCCCAAAAAACGGACGCGCAAGTTCGCTTTATCTGATTTTTCGTAGTTACAACACGATGACAAGCTCGGCGAAGTCGCCGGGCTTTTTTCTTTCGTCCCGCGAATCATGCATTCAGCCTCACCAGAATGTTCCTCGTCACTTCACCCCAGAGAAATGGTTCACGATGGCTTTCTACATGCAACTTCGCGCGTCAAACGGGCGTATAACGTGCGTATTGGATGTGCGGATTAAACGATGGGAATGCAAAGCCTGGTATCGGGATTCATGCCATTGATGAAGAATCGATTGCTGCTGCGCTCCGGCGGGAAGGTGATCTTCATCGAACCGCATACCGTGGACTGGATCGAAGCGAACGACAACTACGTCGTGTTCCACGCCGGGGACGATGCGCACACGGTGCGCATGACCATGAAAACCCTGGAAATGACGCTCGATCCGGGGATTTTCGTGCGCATTCACCGTTCGCTGATCGTTAACATCGACCGGGTTCGCGAACTGCGGCCGCTGCCTCACGGCGATTACTCGGTACTGCTGCAGAACGGCGCGCAACTCACGCTCACTCGCAGCTATCGCGACCGCGTGCAGAAGTTGCTGCAGGCACAATTGTCATAGAATCTTCACAGCTTCCGCACGCTTCAACTCCATCTTCAAACATCAGCGTTACACAAGCGTGACCCGGGAACGACGGGTCGCGCCGGCTTTTCGTTGTTCATACATATCGTGAGGCGACACGTCCCTACGGAAATCGGGAGTCAAGCTGACCCGAGTTTCACAAATTCATAAGGCCGGTTGGGATAAACCCGCGATACTGCCAGTTCGCCACAGGCCGCACGAATTTCGTCACCGGTCTGAATGGACACATTCCTGCTTTTGTTGACGGGAGTGGATCGAAGATCCATTCAAGGAGTCAGGAATGTTCAAAAGGACGATGTGGGCGTTGACGTGTGTGTTCCTGCTCACGTGTTGGTGTTTCACCGCGATGGCACAAGAGACATCGGTGGCGGGGAACATCAATGGCGTGGTGGTGGATAGCACCGGCGCGGTGGTACCCGGGGCATCGGTGACGTTAACCGGATCGACCGGGAACAAAGCATTACAAACCGACGAGCAGGGGCAATTTACTTTCCCGCAGCTTTCGCCGGGATCGTATTCCGTGAAGGTGGAACGGCAAGGGTTCCGCCTGGCCGACGTAAAAGGCATTGAAGTTGCGATCAATCGCACCAGCTCCGTGAGAATCACGCTGCAGCCGGGATCGACCTCGGAAGTTGTGAACGTTTCGGCGGAAGCCGTGACCGTGGACACGACGTCGACTGCCGTCGGCACGAACCTTAGCGATAACTTCTACCAGGCCGTGCCGATCCAGAGAAACGTTTCGGCGTTGTTTTATGCGGCGCCCGGTGTTTCCAACGGCGGCGCGACAGGCAACGCCAATCCTTCCATCTCAGGTGGATCGGGATTGGAGAACCTCTACGTGGCGGATGGCGTCGACATCACCGATACATCGTTCGGTGGCCTCGGCACTTACAACCGCAACTTCGGCTCGCTGGGATCGGGCATCAACCTGTCGTTCATTAAGGAAGTGCAGGTGAAGACGGGTGGTTACGAGCCGCAGTATGGCAAGTCGACAGGCGGCATCGTGCAGATCGTCACCAAGCAGGGCGGTAACGCATTCCATGGCGCCTTGACAGGGTTCTTCGCGCCTGATGCGTTTGAATCGGGACGCACGCACGTGGACGACTTCAACCTGGTGAACGATTTCGGCAAGCGAATCGGTGAAACCGCTTACGACGCCAGCGGCGAACTCGGCGGTTACGTTCCGGGACTGCGGAACAAGCTGTTCTTCTTCGGATCGTTCAACCCCGTATGGAACAGCTATCTCGACATGAGCCCGCCGCAGTTCGGACTCGCCGCGCTCGGCGAGCAGCAACTGCGCATCAACACCTACAACTACTCCGGCAAGCTGACGTTCAACCTGACGGACAAGCAGCAACTGGAAGTTTCGTACTTCGGCGACCCGGCGCACACCAGCACCGGCGACTGGCGCTCGCTGTTGGTGAACAACACGAGCAGCATGTCGAAGCTGACCTTCGGCAGCCGCAACTTCACCGCGCATTACAACGGCACGTTGTCGCCGTCGTGGCTGGTGAACGTTGGCTTCTCGTGGATGCACAACACCTTCAACGAGAACTCGGCGTCGACGTTTAACGGCGCTCCGAACTTCGAGATCGTGGACCTGACGCAGACGGCCGGCCTTGCGGGACAGTTCGGCTTGTACCGGATGCAGGGTATCGGATTTATTGAAGACACGAAATCGGACAACTACGGCCTGGATATCAACACATCGAAGGTAGCTCACTTCGGGGGCGAGCACACGCTCAGCCTGGGATACAAGCTCGAGCTTCCGCACTACGATCCGTTCAAAGATCGCAGCGGCGGATCGTTTGCGATTCCGGCGACGAACGCCGAGGGCAATCCTTACCTGACGGCTTCGCAGCAGTTCGTACTCGGCAACCAGACCAACGCGCAGTTCCAGCTGGAAACGTTGCCGGATTGCACTGCTTGCCCGCTGATGACGATTCCCGGATATGCGACACCACAGCCGGTGGCGTTGCAGCAGGTGCGCGGCGAGTTTGGCCCGCACACCATCCAGACCTCGGGCCAGTATCACGCGGCCTACGCGAACGATTCGTGGACGATGAACAAATTCATCACCCTGAACGCCGGAATCCGCTGGGAAGATCAGCGGCTGGAGGGCACGGTGTTGAAATACTCATTCACCGACAACTGGTCGCCGCGGTTCGGGGTGTCGATCGATCCGAAGGGCGATCGCAAGACGAAGCTCTACGCCAACTTCGGACGATACGACTACGCGATACCGCTTGACCTGGCCGAACGTTCATTGTCGAACGAACTGGATTTCCAGAACGCGTTCTTCGCCCCGGCGTACACGACCGTCGGCGGCGTGAACATGGTGACAGTGCAGAACGGCACGGTCTCCGTGGTTCCCGACAGCGCTCACCTGCTGAATGGCGTTTCGGGCGCTGGAACCGGCATTTCCACTCACGTCGCAACTTCGCACCAGGGAACGTTCTCGGGTGAAGGCATCTTCCCCGGAACCAAGATGCAGTACCTTGACGAGTTTGTGGTCGGCGGTGAGCACGAAGCTTGGGGTGGCGTGGTGCTGAGCGCTCGCTACATCGACCGTCGCCTGAAGCGCATCGTGGAAGACACGGGCGGCATCTCTCCGGAAGCGGCGCTGGCGGGCGTGAACCAGACGTTCGTCATCACTAATCCCGGACCGAACACAGACATCTTCACCAACCCGATCCCGAACACCTATGCGGTAGGCGGAACGGTTCCCGCGGCCTGCATGGATTCAGCAGGCAACGTTCCCTACAATAACCCTGCCGTTACAGACACATTCGGCAACGTGCTGGGCGCGGTCTGCTTCTCGCCGCTGGGCGTGAACGGCCAGGCTCCCGGCTCGGACATCTCGGACGGCGTTCCGGACGGATTCCCTGCCCCGATTCGCCGCTACCAGGCGGTGGAAATCGAAGCCAACAAATCGTTCAGCAAAAACTGGCTGCTGCGCGCGAACTGGCGCATTTCGAAGCTGTACGGCAACTACGAAGGCGCCTTCCGCAACGACAATGGCCAGAGCGATCCCAGCATAAGTTCGCTGTATGACTTCACGGCTGGGCAGTTCGGGCTGCTGGGAGGCCAGTTCACTCCGGGGTACCTGAACACCGATCGCCGTCACATCATCAACACGTTCTTCAGCTATGTCTTCGACAAAGGCTTCGTCAAAGGACTGTCGCTGGGAACAGGCGTGACGATCCAGAGCGGGATTCCACTGAACGATCTGAAGGCGCACCCGGTGTACGACAACTCGGGCGAAATCCCGGTTGGCGGCCGCGGCGCTCTTGGACGCAGCCCGGTGGAAGGACAAGTGGATATGCATGCGGAATACGTGCATCCGCTGTCGGAAAAATTCCGCCTGCATGTGGGAGCCGACCTGTTCAACATCGCCAACAGCAAAACCGAGTTGACGATCGACCAGAACGAAGACCTCAGCTTCGGCACGCCGAACGCGGACTTCAAGAAACCGAGCACGGTCGGTGGCTTGTTCAGCTACCAGTTCCGCGACTCCGGCTTCCAACGTCCGTTCTACGCGCGCATGATGGTGAAGCTCGAGTTCTAGAACTGACAAAGTAGGAAGGTTGGGGAGGGCAGAAATGCTCTCCCTTTTTTCTTTGCTTCGACTTCGATAACACTAGATGGTGAGGGTGCGACCGGCGAGTTGCGGGCTGCCGGCGCGATCGACCATATTGCGCACCAGGCGCTGTAATTGCCAACGAACCCAGCGCTGGCTGCCGCCATAGCGAATCGGTTCCAGGCCTTCGCGCCATTTCTCGGGCCAAGTGCGGGTCATCTTATCGGTGGCGACGATGGGTCGTCCGGCTAACAGAACTGCATCGAGACTGTTGGCATCCGCGGAGCAAAGAGTCTCGGCCGGAGTGCCGCCGTTATGCAGGATGGCAATTATGTCGGCGGGCGTGCCGGCGACGATGCGCCCTTCGCCATTGTGCAAACGCAGGATGCTGCACGGCCTTGAGGTGACCATGGAATAGATGGCGGCAGGCGGAATGCCGAGCTCAAGCGCGATCTGGATTTCCTCGAAGATGTCGTGCGACCTCTGCTCCGAGAATGCACTGCCCAGCGCCACGCGATGATTCGAAACCACGAAGGAAGGATCGACGACCGAATCGCCCGCCATTACGCACGATGGGCACCACACCTGCGATGCGCCGGCGCGATGGAGCAAATTGATGATGTCGCCGTCGATGCCGCCACCGTGCACCACGATCGTGCGATCGGTAATGACTCCCAAGCCCTGCAACTCGGCGATTTTCAGCCTTGCTTCCGCGGAATTGCGAGCCACAAAATGGATCACGAAGGGAGCGTCGGGCGCGGTTGCAGCAAATTGCGATACCAGTTCGGCGGGATCGAGCGAATTGGCCCAGCCGTAGTTGCGAATAACGCGAATGGGAAAACCGTCGGAGAAAAGCACGCTATCTTGCGGCTCGTGATGCAGAACCGTGGTGACGCCGCACATAATGTTGCGCAGCGCGCCCATCCAGAGCGCGGCTTCGCGCGGCGTTTCGTTGCGAAGATCGATTCCCGAGCTGAGATGATCGTGGGCGTTGATCATGCCGGGTAGAAGCATGTATCCGGTGAAGTCAACGACGACATCGTCTTCCGCACGCTGCGACTTGGCCTGCGACGGTTTCTCGTAGATACCGCGAATGCGATCGGGGTCGAGAATGATGTCCGCCTGAATCGACGTCTGCGGACCAAAAGCGATTTGAGCGCCGATGAGATGAAAAGCCTGCGGACGAGAACGACGGTAGCCGACACGTTTGAGGCGGTCGCTCGAAAGCATGCGCCGGCGAAAATGAAAGAGGTAGATTGCCGGCATGTGCTTGATCTGATCGAACAGATCAGTGCGGACAACGTTTTCGAAAAGACGCTTCTCGGGATGGCCGAGACGCGGTTCCATCAGCGATTCGAGTTCGAATCCGGAATTGTCGAAGGCCTGACGGATCTGGGATAGATCGTGTACGACAAGGGGCGCATCGTGTGGCAGTTCCTCGGGCGCCAGCGTTTTTCTCCAGCCCAGGCGGTCGGCTTCCGGATGCAGATCGATGAGGAACAGATCGGCGCCGGGAACGGCCATATCGGAAAGCTTGTCGGCGATTTCTGAGATGTCTTCGACGTAGCTGAGGGCGAACGAGCAAATGATGAGATCGGCCAAACCGATATCGAGATCGTCGAGGTTGATGGCACTTGGCGTCGGCGCGACAGTGGGGGCTTTCGGGCCTCTGGGATCGAAACGGGCTTCTACGGCGCGGGCGCCTCGGGTGTGCAGGCGAAGCATCTCGTGGTCGAGAGCGTAACCCACACCGACGACGACCTTGTCGCGCACGTTGACCAGCGCCGTTTCCATCAGGCGACGGTAAAGCGCAAGCACGGGGCTGACCTGCCCGTCGTGGATGGGTGTAATGCGATCATCGGGCCGCAGGTCTTCGGCGGACGGACCCGGCTTCCCCGGCTTGGGAGTGGCTGACACGGATTGGCTGGTTGGCAATGCGGCTGGAAATGAGCCGTTGCCCGAACATCTTCTCGCTTTCCGGGCGATTAGGGTAGTGAAAAAGCGATTTTGCGCATCCAAACACTCTGATGCCACGTCAGGACCAAGCCGCCGAACTCTTGCGCCAGGGGCTTCCGCCCAGTGAGATTGCCCGCCAGGTAGGAACCAGCCCAGCCCTCGTCATGCGGTATTTATGCCTGAAAATTGGCGAGGGCGAACTGAGGCGGTCGGACATAGCCTTTTCGCTTCCGCGCGAGGTCAGGGAGGCGATTGAGCAAGCGATCGAAACGACGGGGTCGACGGGTTTGACGGCGGTTGCCCGCGAACTGAAAGCGCAGGGGATTGCAGCAGACCGTAATGACATCGGTGTCTACTTGCATTACCGGCGGGCGCGCGTCGTGTTGGGAGATATGTACGAGTTGGTCCGGATGGTGGAAGTCCGGCTGCATACGTTTATCAAGCAGGCATTCGTGGCGGAGTTCGGAGAGGAGCAGTGGTGGCGCGGCGGCGTGCCCGATAACATCCGTGCCGAGTGCGCGGCGCTCCTGGAAAAAGATCCGGAACCGGCGGAGGAACCCTATCGTTACACACACCTCATCAACCTGAGGGAGATCCTCGATAAGCGCTGGCCGGTGCTCAGCAAATACATGCCGAAGAATTTGTTGAACCAGAAGAAAGACTTGATGGAGCGCCTGCTGCGGTTGAATCGAATCCGCAATGCGGTGATGCATCCGGTACGAAACACCGTGATTTCCGAAGATGATTTCGAGTTTGTGCGCGATTTCGAGAAGGAGCTGGCGGAATTGCACGTACGCGTGCCGGCGACGCCGGAAGACGTGCCGATGACGGAAGTGGAGGCAAACGACACCGGCGGCCAGGAACTGGTTGCAGCGCTGAAACCTGTGCAGGAGAAGCAGCCCGCACCTGAAAATGCTTCAACGGACGAACAGGCCGGCGAAGCGGAAAGCTCGAATCGGGTTGCCTAACGCCAGCGGTAGTCGGATTAACTCTGGCGATTATAAAATTGGTTCGCCGCCATACACTTTTCCCCTCCGCTGCATCTTTAATCTCAGACGCACAATATCGGCACAGATGACCCATCGCGAAGTCCACACTCGGCCCTTCCTCGTAAGCCACCCGCATCATCGTAACGCCAGGGCGCAGGCCCACAGCATGCTGGAAGCGGAGTTGCAGGATATCCGGCGCAACCTGGAGCGCCTTGAGCGCGAGCTCGAGAAGAATGTGGTTGAGATGCGCCGACGCAAGCGCGAGAACAATCGGGCGGCTTGAACTAATAAGCCTGGCGTTGCAGATGGTCGAGCAGCCCGCGAACCGGGATTCTTAACCAGTTCGGGCGATACTCCAGCTCGTGCATGATTTCCTTCAGGCACTTTTCCATCAAATAGGTCCGCAACAGAATGCGACGTTCCTTCTGCGTCGAAGGCACGAAGGCGCTGGTGCCCGCGGCGTCGAAATAGCTTTTGACGAAGACGGCGCTCATCCAACTGCGCCAGGCGTCAGCCCATTTGTCCAGTGACTCCGCATCGGCTCCCGCGACAATCCCAGGAACCTGGCCGAACAAGACAGCATACGAGGCGTAGTGGAGCGAGCGCACCATGCAAGCAATGTCGCGCAGCGCGGAACGTTTCAGTCGCCGTTCGGTGAGCGAGCGGGTGGGATCCCCGTCAAAGTTGATGATCATCACGTCGTTGCCGGTGAACAGAAGCTCGGAGAGATGGTAGTCACCGTTGATTCGAATGCGGGTACAGTTGATTCGCTCGTCGCGCAGGTCGTGAAGCAGGGCGCGCAAGTCGTTGTCATGGCCAAGCAGATCGTTACATTCGTGCTCGGCGTCTCCCGACATCCGGTGACAACTGTTGCTCAGCGCGTCTATCGTGCGATTAATCTGGCCGATGATCCCGTGGTACAGGCCAAAACGATAAAAGTCGGTGAACGGCTCGGGAGCGAACGCGGGAAGCTCGGGACGGCTGCTGAGGGCCGCGTGTAACTCCGCCGTTCGTTGGCCGAGTTGACGGAGCTTGTCGGCGTAAGTGCCAAGCAAGTCGACCATCAGTGGCGGCAGGGGCTTGGCGGCGGTGGAAAGCACGTCGCCAGTGACCTCGATGCCGCGAAGGCGCGGATCGTCGAGCGGAATCGCCAACGCACGCTCGAAGTAAAGGCCGAGATGGTCGAGCATGAACTTCCAGCCATTCGTGCCGTTACGCGTGTACGAAGTCAACAAGCCAAGATTGGTAGAGTCGGCTTCCGGATCGAAGGCATCGCGATATTCCATCCATCCCAGTGCCCGCGGCGCGTTGCAGAAGGCGGTGCGCTCGGTCAAAAACTCCAGAGTTTCGCGATCCGGATTGATTCCCGCTTCCAGCCGCCGATAAAGCTTGAGGATGAAATCCTCGCCATAGCGAATGAACGCATAAGGCTGATCGGTGGTAACGCGCTGCGGTTCGAGGTTCGATCGCGTGCGCTTCCAGTCGGTTCGAAATGCTCGCGTATGCCCCGCCTGGAGGTAGCCGCGCTCTGCTTTGAACTTGCGCCGGCGAACAATGGCGGTCAGAGCCGAGTTTGAAAAATCGCGATCAAGGACGGCTCCGTAGATGATGGCGGTGGGATCGGAGAAGCCTTGAATTCGCGCCAGGACGGCATCACGATTATCGCGGAGCACGGCTTCGGCCTTTTCACCCGTCGCGATCGCCAGGTTGATCAGGTAAGTGTCCGGATCGCCGTCGGTGTATTCAATATCGGTGAAGAGCATATACGCCGAGGAATCCGGAACGCGCACGGCGTCGGTAATCGTTACGTCACGGACAGTACGACTTCGTCCGAGAAACCATGCCCGACTCGGCAAGACGCGAGGCAATAGTCGAGCGATTCCTGTTCGCGTTTCCAGCGAGAAGACGGCTTCGACCGTTTCCGCTTCCACAACCGGCAGGCTCTCCAGACCTGCGCCCGAGGTCATCGACTCGGCATTCGCTTCTTTGGGCTGGAGATGGAACCAGTGAAACGCATAAGGACCCAGAGACAGAAAGTAGGGCGAATCGCTGACTGCCGGAAAACGGCTGTGGCCGAAGACTTCGACCGGCACCGTGCCCTGGTGATTCTTGAGGTCGAGTTCCACACCTTGCGAGAAGCGCGACAGATTAGCGACGACGAGAATCCGTTCGTCTTCGTACTGACGCACAAACGCGAGCACCTTATTATTGGCCGGATGGAGAAACTCGAGGCTGCCACGTCCGAACGCATGAAAGTGCTTACGTTGGGCGATCATGCGCTTCATCCACCAAAGTAACGAGTGGGGATTGTTGTACTGCGCTTCGACGTTGACCGCCTCGTAGTGATATTGCGGGTCGATGTTCACCGGCAAGTAAAGCTTCTGCGGATTGGCGCGCGAGAACCCGGCGTTGCGATCGGCGCTCCACTGCATCGGAGTGCGAACGCCGTTGCGATCGCCAAGATAAACGTTGTCGCCCATGCCGATTTCGTCGCCGTAATAGATCACCGGCGTGCCCGGCAGTGAGAACAGCAGCGCGTTCATCAGCTCAATTTTGCGGCGGTCGTTTTCGAGCAGCGGAGCCAGGCGTCGACGGATACCGAGATTGATGCGCATCTGGCGATCGTGCGCATAAGTGCGATACATGTAGTCGCGTTCTTCGTCGGTCACCATCTCCAGCGTCAGCTCATCGTGGTTTCGCAGGAACATCGCCCACTGGCAGTTGTCTGGTATCGGCGGCGTTAAGCGCAGGATGTCGGTGATGGGATATCGATCTTCCATGCGCAGCGCCATGAACAGGCGCGGCATCACCGGAAAATGAAACGCCATGTGACATTCATTGCCGGTGCCGAAGTAGGCGACGGAATCCTCCGGCCACTGGTTCGCCTCAGCAAGCAGCATACGGTCGTGATACTTCTCGTCGAGGTGCTTGCGGACTTGCTTCAGAATGTCGTGCGTCTCGGGCAGGTTCTCGCAGTTTGTGCCTTCCCGCTCGATCAGGTACGGAACGGCGTCAAGGCGTAGTCCGTCGACGCCGAGATCGAACCAGAAATCCAGCACGTTCAACATCGCCTGCCGGACTTCGGGATTGTCCCAGTTCAGGTCAGGCTGATGAGAATAGAAACGATGCCAATAATAGGCCTTCGCAACCGGATCCCAGGTCCAGTTCGAGGTTTCGAAGTCCTTAAAGATGATGCGGGCGTCGGTGTACCTGGCCGGCGAATCGTTCCAGACATAGAAATTGCGCCAGCGGCTGCCGGGCTCGGCGCGCCGGGAACGCTGAAACCACACGTGCTGGTCGGAGGTGTGGTTCAGTACGAGCTCGGTGATAACGCGAATTCCTCGCCGGTGCGCCTCGCGCAGAAATTTCTGGAAGTCGCCCAGCGTGCCATAAGAAGGATGGACGTCGGTGTAGTCGGCGATGTCGTAGCCATCGTCGCGCAACGGTGACGGGCAAAAAGGCAGAAGCCAGATCGCGGTGACGCCAAGGTCTTCCAGGTAATCAAGCTTTTGCGAAAGGCCGCCGAAATCACCGATGCCGTCGGTCACGCTGTCGTAGAACGCGCGAACGTGCAGCTCGTAAATGATGGCGTCTTTGTACCAAGTGGGGTCAGAGCGAAGCGGCATTTGGCGAACGGTCGAACGAAGGAATTTCCTTCTCTATCTTAGTCCGATGCACCTTTTGCCTGTGGGGCAAGTCGGAAAGTCGTGGAAAACCGCGGACGAGGCTGCCATTCAGACAGGGGAGATTCGGGGGAGGGAAAAAGCGAGGGAGCCTATCGAGGCTCCCCTGCGCACCTGCGCAAATAGCGCGTACTATTCCAGCACTTGGATCCAAGAGGCGTTGCAGAAAAACCACATCGCCGCTGGAGTATGATTACGGCGCTTTTCCTCACCTACCGCTGCGAGTAAAGCGGGACCCAAATGTCCAACAGATAATGACCTTACAACCACTCCTGGTAGTGCAGTTCTGATTCCAATCTGTAAGTTGTTGTTATCACGGGATGAAATGCAAAACTCACACTTTGGAAATACGGGATAACAGAGACTTCCCTGGTTCCAATATGGAATTTTGTAAGAAAGAGCGTTCTGAATCAAAACGACCACGACGTCCGGTACGAGACCGTTACGGAGCCTTGCCATCTTTCGATTGAGAGCATGGGCCAGCGGCGCGTTTTCGTAAATTGACGCAACGTGACGTTCTAACTTTTCGTTCCAATTTGACACTGTTAAAGCAAACCACACCTCTCCTCCACGCTTCGATTGGAAAGGAGAGCCGGACCGCGAACAAGTGTTCAGAGCCTCTGTTTATGCGCCTCCAGCGGCCATTCTCCGGAAAAACTTGACACGACCGAAGGCTTTTTCTTAGAAGTGCGAGCATCGGAAACTACAACATTTCTTCCGACTACACGGGCCGAACAATGGAGACCACGACATGGTCACCAGATCTATAAGTGCGACTGGACCGGCGCAACAAGCGCACACGGATTCCGACTTTCATTATGTAGGCGTCGATATCGGCGGAACGAAAGTGTCCGCCGGAATCGTTAACGCTCGAGGCGAAATACTCGCGACCGCCAAAGGGCCAATGAATACTGAGGGCAGCGCCGAAGAGGGGCTGCTGGCGGTGAAAGCCGTCGTCGACGAAATCATGGGGTTGAACGGCGACTGTCGATTGGCCGGCATCGGTGTGAGCGCGCCGGGACCGGTCGATCCGGTTACGGGCATCGTTGCGAATCCGGTGAATCTGCCGAACTGGCGAGACTACCCGCTGCGCAGCGAGATGGAACGCATCTGTCGGCTGCCGGTCTGGGTGGACAACGACGCCAACGCCGCGGGGCTGGCGGAAGCGGTGTGGGGAGCAGCCGCCGATTTCGATTCGGTCTTCTATGCGAGTATCGGGACGGGAATTGGAACCGCGATCGTGCTGCACCAGTCGGTGTATCACGGTCCCAACGGAGCTGCCGGCGAAGGCGGGCATATGTCCATCGACTTCCGTGGCGATGTAAATTGCAATTGCGGCAAGCCGGGATGCATCGAGTCGATGGCGGCAGGACCTGGCATCGCGCGACGCGCTCGCGTAAAGGTCGCTTCGAATGTGAAGAAAGGACGAGCACTGCTTAACCTGGCCAAAGGCGACGTGTCGCTAATCACCAGCGAGGCGGTGGGACGAGGATGGAAGGCCGGCGATCCGGTTTCGACCGACGTGCTTGTCGAAACGGCGAACGTGCTGGCCGTGTGGCTGGGAAACATCATCGACCTGCTGGATCCGGAGATCATCGTTTTCGGCGGAGGACTGGGCGAGCTGATTTCGAACTTCTTCGACGAAATTCGTACCCAGCTGCCGCGATACTCGATCAACGAGAAATGCCGGTCGATTCCGCTGAAACTGGCCCGCTATGGCCCTGATTCAGGGATCGCGGGCGGAGCAGCCCTGTGCCTTCAGGGAACTTTGGGGACGGCTTTTTCAAGCGCAAGAAGCGGTGAAGTCAGTCAGCCGGCGGTTTAGGCCAGAGTCGCGAAACGTCGCAGCAGGAGGCCTTGTTTGCCCGACATGGAATCAGGTACGCTAATCGTTCCCGCACCAACGCGAGATCGCCGGGGACCTGTCGTGAAAAACGCGCAAGAGCTCGCAACTTCCTCCGCGCCAACCTACACGATTGCCGCGCAAGCGCCGTGTCGCGCTGACCTCGCGGGCAGCACGCTCGATCTGTGGCCGCTCTATCTTTTTCATCCTGGCAGCATCACGCTCAACTTCGCCGTCGACATCATGGCGAAGTGCGCCATTACCATCCACGATGACCGGTCGATCAAGCTGATCTCCGAAGACACCGGACGCGAAGACCGCTTTGTGAATATCGAGCAGCTCTCGCGCGCGCGACAGTATCGTCATGCGCTGGCGGCGCGATTGGTGAAGCACTTCCAGCCGGAAGTCGGGTTCACCTTGAAGACCCATTGTGATTCGCCGGTGGGCGCCGGGTTGGCGGGATCCTCGGCATTAACGATTGCGGTAGCGGGGGCGTTGTGCCGCCTGGTCGGCCGCGACATGCCTTACGAGCAGCTTCGCGTGATGGCGCAGAACGTGGAAGCGCAAACCATGCACGTGCCGACCGGGTGCCAGGACTACTACCCTGCCCTCTATGGCGGAATTAATGCGATCCACCTGAAGGTGGACGGCGTGGCGCGCGAGGCGCTGCCTTACGTCACGCGCGACGTGGACGATCGTTTCCTGCTGGTCTATACGGGCGTGCCGAGAAAGTCGGGCATCAATAATTGGGAAGTCTTTAAAGCTTACGTCAGCAACGACAAACGCGTGGTGAAGAACTGCGACCACATCGCGGAAATTTCGAAAGCAATGTACGCCGCAATCAGCAAGCCCGACTGGACCGAAGTGGCGCGCTTGATCCGCGAGGAATGGAAGTTCCGGCGCAGCAACTATTCGAATATTTCCACGCCGCTCATCGACCGTTTGATCACAGTCGCATCGAAGGCAGGCGGACGTGCAGCCAAGGTTTGCGGCGCAGGCGGCGGTGGCTGCCTGATCCTGATGGTAAAAGATGGCGCAAAAGAACGCGTGGCCCAGGCGATCCGCATGAACGGCGGTCAAGTGCTCAACTGCAACGTTGCGCAAAACGGATTGCTGGTGGAGAAGGTGTTACTCTCGAACCGGGCCGCCACAGGACACGCATAGCGATTGGCTAAGTCTTTTGTTTCTGCTATTTTACGCGTAAGCTGTTGATTCTAATCTATCGTGCGGAAAAAACTTTTTGGGTAGCAAATCGGGCATTTTAATTTCATGACACAGACGAAAAACCCGGCCAAGCCCCGGATGATTTCCGAAATTTACGAACAGCCGCGAGCGATTCGCGATACCGTGGCCCACGCCGTCGCGGACAACGGTATCTTTCGCGACGAACTGTTGAACGTCGAGGAAGCGTTACGCACGTTCAAGAAACTGATCATTGCCGCCAGCGGTTCGAGCCGTCACGCAGGCCTTGCCGGCGAAATCATGATCGAGGATCTTTCGGGCACGGCGGTCGATGTCGAGTACGCCAGCGAATATTGCTATCGCTCGACGCACGCCGAGACCGACCCAATCGTGATCGTCATCACGCAGTCGGGTGAGACGGCTGACACCATCGCCGCGCAGCGCGAAGCCCTCGCCCGCGGCGCAAAAACGCTCGCGATATGCAATGTTGCCGGATCGACGATTGCTCGTGAAGCCAGCGCCAATCTGATTACCCAGGCTGGGCCGGAACTGGCGGTTCCCGCGACCAAGAGCTTTATCACGCAAGTTACAGTTCTTTATCTGTTCGCGCTGTATCTTGCACGACGGCGCGGGCGCATGACGTCAGAGTGGATTCGCGCTCGCATCGAGCCGCTGCTGCGACTTCCCGATGAACTGAACCGGGTGATTCCGGAATGGGATCCGCTGGCTGCCGAGAGTGCCGATCACTATCGCAAGTCCCCGAGCTACCTCTTCCTCGGACGCGGCGTGCACTACGCCATCGCCCGCGAAGGTGCGCTCAAGCTGAAGGAAATTTCGTACGCGCACGCTGAGGCCTATCCTACCGGCGAAGTGCGCCACGGCCCCGAGGCACTGGTTTCGGGCGGCATGCCCATCGTGGCCGTAGCCACGCTCGATGAGAACGATCCCGATTCGGTGCTCCGCTACAAGAAGACGCTGCTGACGTTGACCAGCTTGAAGTCGCACGGCGCGAGCATTTTTGCCGTTGCCACGGAAGGCGATCGCGAAATCCAGTCACTGGCCGAACACGTTATTTTCGTTCCGGCTCTACCGGAATTGTTACTCCCGCTGGCAGAGGTGATTCCGCTGCAACTATTCGCATATCACGTAGCGCGACTGAACGGATACGACATCGACAACCCGCGCAACCTGACGAAGGCGGTGGTGAACGAGTAGGTAAGCTCGAGACCGCCGGCACTGCGGGGGCAACCGAACCCCTTTTCCGCTCTGTTCATTTGTCTGTAATCCGCGGGTGACAGAATTTCGCCACGACGTTTATATGAGAACCGTTGCCGCTGTCGTTCTGTTCCTCGCAGCCTGGGTTCCGCTGGTACTCGCCAGTTACCGCGCGGATGACGTCGAATTGTCGGGTCTTATGGCCTGCTACCGTCCTGAACCGGACCGGTTTCAGGTGTTTGCGATGTCCACGAACGGAAGGCTCGAGATCGTCACCGCACAGCCGAAGTAGGGCAAGCATGCGTCAGCCGTTGTGTGCGGCTGCCGCTTAGCTGAGTGCCACATTTTTCCGCATCATCCCGCCGAGCTTGCTCATCAATCCCTTGTAACATTCTTGGCCTCTGACTAAGATTTTCTGTTTCCTCAAGGCGGACTCAATTACCTCCGCCGCTTCATTTGCATTTTCACGCAATAGGAGAAATTTCATGGGCAATACAGCTACTCTTCCTGAACAGCAACTTGCCAAGAAAACTTCTGGCAATACTCCCGCTTACGCCGCTCAGGATGCCAAGGCGCCGCTCGCGCCGTTCTCGATTGCGCGCCGCGAACCGGGACCGACCGATGTTCAGATCGAGATCCTTTTCTGCGGCGTCTGCCATTCGGATCTGCACACCGCGCGCAACGAGTGGGCTAACGCCGTTTATCCCGTCGTTCCCGGACACGAGATCGTCGGCCGCGTCACCAAAATCGGCAAAGACGTGAAGAAGTTCAAGCAGGGCGACTACGCGGCCGTCGGCTGCATGGTCGATTCCGATCGCACCTGTCCGGAGTGCAAGGACGACCTCGAGAACTATTGCGACAACGTCATAATCACGTACAACAGTCCCGACAAGCACCTGGGGGGCATGACCTACGGCGGCTACTCGAAGCAGATCGTCGTGGACGAACATTTTGTTTTGCGTGTGCCCGATACGAAGAATCTTGCGGGCGTCGCGCCACTGCTCTGCGCCGGCATTACGACGTATTCGCCGCTGCATCACTGGAAGGTCGGCAAAGGCCAGAAGGTTGGCATCGTCGGACTCGGCGACCTCGGCCACATGGGGCTGAAGCTGGCGCACGCGATGGGCGCGAAGGTCACATTGTTCACCACTTCGCCGGGCAAAACCGAAGACGCGAAGCGGCTGGGCGCCGACGAGGTCGTGATCTCGAAAGACCCGGAGGCGATGGCGAAGCTGAATGGCACCTTCGACTTCATCCTTGACACGGTTTCGGCGAATCACGACATCAATGCTCTGCTGAACCTGTTGAAGCGCGATGGATCGTTGGTGCTGGTCGGCGCACCGGAAAAGCCGATGGAAGTGGCGGCCTTCAGCCTTATTCCCAAGCGCCGTCATTTCTCCGGGTCGATGATCGGGGGCATCAAGGAGACGCAGGAGATGTTGGATTTCTGCGCCAAGCACGGCATCACGTCGGACGTGGAAATTATCCCGATCCAGAAAATCAACGAAGCCTACGAGCGTTTGCTGAAGAGCGATGTGAAGTATCGGTTCGTGATCGATATGGCATCACTGAAGTAGCCACTACCGAGTAGCAAGCACCCAGTAAAAACGAAAGGCTCCTCGATATCACCGGGGAGCCTTTGCTTTTTCTAAAACTATGCTGCTACCGCTGCTTGTTTCGGCTTCGATCCGACGAAGCCGTAGAAGGCGATATAGAGGTAGCAGAGCACGGGGATGAAGAATGCATGGTGGATGCCGATGCGATCGGCGAGGATTCCCTGGATTTCGGGCACGAATGCGCCACCGATAATGGCGGCAATCAGCAGCCCGGAACCGTCGCCGGTCAGCGGCCCGAGTCCCGCGATCCCGAGGGTGAAGATGGTCGGGAACATGATGGAGTTGAACAGTCCGACCGCGAGGATCGACCACATCGCAGTGTGACCAAGGGTAAGCATCGAGACCGTCACCAGCAAAGCGGCGACAAGAGCATTGAAACCCAGCACTCCGCCGGGATTCAGCTTTTGCAGGACGGCAGATCCGATAAACCGGCCGATCATCGCTCCGGTCCAATAGTAGGTCAGCATGCCTGCGGCACTCGCGAGAGTGAGATTTCCGATCTCTGGACGATTGAAGTAATTAACCAGGAAGCTTCCGATGGAAACCTCGGCTCCGACGTAGACAAAGATCCCGATGGCGCCGAGCACGAGATGACGATACTTCCAGATGGAGCCATGCACTTCACCGTGTGCTTCGGCCGACGCAATCTTCGGCAGCTTGAATAGACCGATGATGACAGCGAGCACGAACAAAGCGATCGCCAGTCCGATGTAGGGCACTTTCACCGCACTTGCCTGTTCCACCTGATAAGTGTGGCGTTGGCTATCGCTCATCGCGCGCAAAACTTCGACTGCGACGGGCGCTGCGACCATTCCCAAAATCAGAGTCTTGCCGAACCACGGCGCGACCGCGGTTCCCAAGGAATTGAACGCCTGCGTGAGGTTGAGGCGGCTGGAAGCCGTACGAGGAGGACCCAGAACCGCGACGTATGGATTCGCCGAGGTCTGGAGCACGGTCATTCCGGCGGCCAGAATGATCAGCGCGGTGAGGAACAATGGATAAGATGGCGCGCTGGCAGCTGGAATGAACAGCGCCGCACCAGCGCCCATCGTGCACAGGCCGATGACCATGGCTCGCTGGTAGCCAAGGAAGTCGATGATCTTGGCGGATGGGTACGAAAAAATGCAGTACGACGAGAAGAACGCGAACTGCACCAGCATGGCCTTGGTGTAGTTGAGGTCGAAGAGGCCTTTCAGGTGCGGAATAAGAATGTCGTTAAGACAGGTGAGAAATCCCCAGGCAAAGAAGAGGGTGGTGACCATGGCCATGGCACCGTAATCGGTTTTTTGCTGGGTTTCAGTGGTTACAGGCGCGGTGGTAGCAGCATTTGTGCTCGGCATTATTCTGGTGTCCTGATCCTAGGCAAAGGATGAACTGCATCGCATGGGAAACAATTCCCTCTCGCCGTGAATCCTCAGCGGCATCGTGGCCGCCGCCGGAGCTTTCAGGTGGAGTACTGGAAGTTTCTATCCAGCAGAGCATTTCCGTCAATGACTCAAAACGGGAAATCCGCGATTTGCTAAGTGGAGCACCTTACGAAAGTCCAGTATTGCTGGAAATGGTGACAAAAATCGTGTTGGCGGATCGAAGCGGCAGAGGCGCGCTTTTAGTCCGCCATGGCGATCATTCGGTCAACCTCCCGAGGCGAATCGAAAGGATTCCAAGGCTGAACGGCCTGCGGCTTCTGTTCAGCCTTCAACGTAAAGCGGTCAGTGGATTCGATCAGGTGCTGTGACATCTTCGACATCTGCTCGGCGGAAGCGGCCAGTTCTGCGGAGGCGGTAGTCTGAGCCTGGACCAGTTCGCGCATGCTCTCCATGGCACGGGCGACGGCCTTGGCGCCGCTGGACTGTTCCTGCACGGCGCAGTTAATTTCCTCGGTGATCTCGTTCAGCCGCAGGGTGGCGGTAGCGATCTGAGAGGAACCGCGCGACTGTTCGTTGGTGGCCGAGCCGATCTCCTGAGCGAACTTGTTGACTTCGCTGACTACGGTTGAGATTTTCTTAAGTGCACTGCTCAGTTCGCTGCCCATCGTTAAACCTTCGTTCACGACGATGGTGCTCTTTTGCATATTGTCGACGGTGCGCCGGGCTTCGTGCTGAATGTTCTGGATCAACTCGGCGATCTCGCGGGTAGACTGTGCCGATTTTTCGGCCAGCTTGCGGACCTCGTCGGCTACGACCGCGAATCCCAGGCCGTGCTCGCCGGCGCGGGCCGCTTCGATAGCGGCGTTGAGGGCCAACAGGTTGGTCTGCTCGGAGATGTCGTCGATGACCTCGATGATTTTGCCGATCTCATCGACGCGCTGTCCCAGGGCAGAGATCATTGTGGCGGAAGAGTCGATGGACTCGTTAATGCGGGTGAGGCCGTTGGTGGCCTTTTCCATGGTGGCGATGCCGGCCTGAACTTCGTCGCGCGAGCGGTTCGAAATGTCGAGCAGGATATTGGCCGTATCGGCGACGCGCTTGATGCTGGCGACCATCTCCTGAATCGAGGACGACGTTTCGCTGACGCTCGATGCCTGGACCTGGGTGTGAGAGACCACCTGCTGAACGTTGGTGTTCATCTCTTCGATGGTGGTGGTGACTTCGTCGATGGCCGATGAGGCTGTAACGCTGGCTTTCGCGGAATCGCCCGAACTGCTGGCCATTTGACCGGAGCCGCCGGCGACCTGCGCCGCGGCATCGCGCACCGATGTAACAATGTTGTGAAGGCCGCCGAGCATGTTCGCGAACGCGGCGCCCAGCATGTCGGACGAGGAACGCGGCTTGATTTGGATCGTGAGATCGCCGCGGGCGATGGCTTCGCTGTAGCCGGCCATTTCTTTCAGGTAGACCACCATCGCGCTGAAGCTGCGGGCCAGCTCGCCCAACTCATCGTTCTGTTCGACGCGGATCTCCTGGTCGAGGTCGCCGGACTCGCCGATCACTCGCGCGACGCGTATCAATTCGATGAGAGGTCCGGTGATGGTGCGGTGCAAACGCGAAGCCGCCAACAGTGCGACGAGCCAGGAAAGACCAAGAACGGCGGCGAGGATTCCGAGGTAGCGACGATACCGCTCGCTGATGTCGGAGGTATCGGACTCCAGGTAGACGGTGCCGATGTCTTCGGCTCCGATGGTCATTCGCCGGCATAGAACGAGGCGGTCGCTTTCGAAATACGTTCCCGGAGACCGTAATTCGGGCGCGAAAGAGTCGCTCGTACCCTGAGCGCGGTAGGTGGCAAATACGTGTCCCTGTTTGTCGTAGATGCAAGCGAGCCGGACGTGCTTTTCGGCACGCAAGCTGGCAAGGACCTCGCCGGCAGCGGCCTGGTCGCCGAATCCGAGCGCAGCCTTGCTGTTGTCCCCGATAATTTGCGAAAGCGTGGACAGGTGAGACGCGGTGCTTTGCCGGGCAGTGATTGAGTCGTAGCCCAATAGAATGAGACAAGCAAGGAGAAGCGCCGCGGTGCTTGCCACCATCATCAGCACCATCAATTTGCGGCGGACCGAGAAGTTGCGAAACTGCATGGTCCTCCTTAACCGCCATTCACCAGCGTCGCCAGCGAAAGCAAGCGCGAACTCAACTGCAAATGCGCTCGTTCAGCGGCATGTGGATTCACTTCCAGACGAATTCGGCCATCGCTCAACGAGAGGTTCACGATTCCGCCGTGCTGGCCGAAACCGTCGGTCTCACCGATGGTGAGCACACTGACTCCCCGCGCGCGATCCAATATGGCCGCGGTATTTTTCGCTTCCGACGCACCGATGAAAAGCACGTGATAACCCTTGAGATCGGCATCGGCAGCGAGTCGACGAATTACGATCTCCCGGCCATTGACGGGCTTGCCCGCGGCCAGTCGTTGCAGGGCTACGCTCGTTTCATCGGCGCCCACGGTTCCGATGATTAGTGGGCCTTGTCCACTTTCGGCCGGCCATTGAATGAAGTTGACAAGCCGCAATACGAAAGCGGCCTTCGCCTCGTGCTCTTCCATCTGGCCTTGAGCAAATGCCCCGATTGCGGAGGTCATCAACAGGGTGAGGATGCAGATGCCGGCCCATGGCAACTTTCCGAAGGTGTTGCGGGAAGTGAGGCTAATTCGCCGAGATGTTTCCTGGTTTTTCATGGCATCCCCCATCAGTGCCCTTCTTGCGATTGCTGGTTTGAGGCGGGGGCTGGTGGTGTACCGAGATCGGCCTTCTTCGACTCGCTATGCGAAGTCCACGTGAGTTTGAAGCGGAAGCTCCGACGATCGTCGGGCAGAAGCGATGTCGCCGGCACCGTATGATCCTGCTGAGCGTAAGGGGCAAGCGGATCGCTGAGCGAGCGGCCAACCAGGTTGTAGGCGCTGGCAGAGAGAGTGAATCCCCAGGGCAAAGGACGCGTGCTGACGGTAGCGTTGACGACCGCAGGAGTGGACGCGTAGCCGCTCAGCGAATTCTCGCTCAAACAGCGACTCATGTATTGCGCTTCGATGCCTGCGTTCAACCAATGGCGGAAAAGCGGAGCATCGAGGTTGACCTGTCCGATGTGTCGCGGCGCGTCGAGCAATGATGCTCCGGTCAGGCTGTTGCGCGCGTCCTGCAGGCTGTAGCTGACTCTTCCTTGCAGATCGCCGGCCAGCTTGCCGCGCAGTTCGAACTCCAGGCCCTTGGCGTCGCCGGCGGAGTTTGTGAGCACCGTCTGGCTGACTCCCTTCACAACGACTGTGTCTTCGTCGATGTATTTGCCAATACGGTTGTAGAAGCCGCTGGCATCGAGCGTGATTCGCTTTGCGATTTGCTGCTCCCAAACTGCCTCGTAAGAACGAATGGTTTCAGGCTTGAGATTGGGCGCTGCCTGGCTGTCCATGCCGGCGAAGTAGAGTTCCGAGAAACTGGGAGCGCGGAAGGCTGAACCAGCCAGCAACTTCAAGGTGGTTGTTTTCCGAGGACTGTAAATCAGTGCTGCCCGCGGATTGGTGGTACTGCCAAACATGTTGTACTGATCGGTCCGCACTCCAACGTTGAGGATCAGTTGCCTGGCTAACTGAAACTCGCCTTCACCGTAAATTCCCCACAGATGTGAACTACGGTTGTAGTTTACGAAGCCCATGGAACTCGGCGTTGGGTTGGCAGGATTCTGATAGGTCAGGTAGTTCAACTGCGATTGGCGGAAATTATCGCGGTACTCGGTTCCGACGGTGATGCGGTCCTTGTCGTGGAAACGCTTGGTGATCTTCAGTTCGCCTCCCGCCCAGTCGCCATGCGCGATGTCGTAGTCCATGGCACTGCCGTGGCATCTCGCCTCGTTGCAGCTGTGAAGCTGCTCGTAACTGCCGTGGTAAGCGGTCGTATCGTAGTAGCCACGTGCGCTCACCTGTAATCCATGGCCGAGAGCGTGGTCGTACTGGATGTCAGCGTAGCCGCGGAAATTCAGCGCGTGAGTGTCGGTCTGGTGGCAACTTCCACACCATTGAGCGGAAGTCGGAGCCTTCTCCTGCAGGCTGGAAACAGCGGTCTGCAGGGTAAAACCGTGGCTCGACACCATGGCGAACAAGCGACGCGACTGGTCGCGATCTCCGGAAGAACCGATGGGATCTTCGGTGCTGCCGAGCCGACCTGGGGCCGCCGTGGTGTTGTAGGTTGTCGAAAGCAGCGCCTGTGTTCCCTGGTGATCAACGCCGTAAGTAACCGTTTCCTTGAATGTGCTGAAGCTACTGACTTCGCTCGAAGCGGTGGCACCCTTGGCGGTGCTTCCGGTCCGTGTGATCACATTCACCACGGCGAAAAAGGCATCGGCGCCATAGAGCGACGAACTCGGGCCACGCACAATCTCGATGCGATCGATCAGATCGATGTCGATGGGAAAGTCATCGCCGATGGGAGCCGAGTCGTTGATGTTGTCGTTGACGGCATGGCCGTTGACCAGCAACAGGATGCGCCCATTGGATTCGTTCGGCGGTGCGAAGCCACGAACACCGAGCGTGCTGTAGTTTCCATGGTTGCGGACATAGAAACCGGTGACGCTGCGAAAGATGTCGGTTAGCGTGCGATAGCCGTACTTGTCGATGTCGGCACGCGTAACGACGGTGATCGAGGATGGCGCTTCAGCGGTGGTCTGCTCGTGCTTCGACGCGCTGTAAACTTTTACATTCAGCAAGTCCTCGAGGCTAAGGTCCCCGGCAGCAGAAGGCTGTTGTGCACAAAGCGGAGCCGCCGTCAGGAGGAGAAGCCACGTAACGATGGTGACTCGAACCTTACGGTTGAAGAGAACACACACCTGAGAGAAAGGCATGACGTACCGCCTGTCTCCAGTGGTCGAGCCCTGTTGTAAGAATCAATGCTAAGAAATCAATGAGCCCGACTTCTGGCGAAAGAAAGTTAAGAAAACGTGATGATCATTGGGGAAAAGCGTGTGCGTCGCAAATTACTTCTGTAATAAAGAACACGATTCGTCACGCTTATCACACACAAGAGTGACGTCACGCGAGGAGCGATGTGTGCGTGATCACATTCTGTGACCAGCAGGCGTAGAAACGTAATGCACGAGAGCTTTCAGCCCTGGGAGCCGAGATGTTTAGTCAGGCTGATGCGCCAGATGCCAAGCGCCGTTTCCCGCTGGTTTCGAAATCGGTTGGCGCGAATGCTCCAAAATGTTTTTGCAGGACCAGCGCAACGGTCCCGCGCAGACGAGCCATGCGCGGGTCTTCGGCGGGACGAACGATTGGCGGCTTTCCTACCAGGACGGCACGCGCGACTTCCGCTTCAATGATGGGGCCCAGCCGCGACCACAAACGGGTGAATTCGCCAACGATGACGATCTGTTCCGGCGCGAGTCCGGCGACGAACATGCGCATTCCGCGACCGACGGCATGCGCCATCTTGTCGAGCGCGCGGAGTGCGAGTGGGTCTTCGGCTTCGCCGAGCATCAAGAGATCCTGGAATTCCAACGTTCCGATGTCGGTTCCAGATTCGTTGTAGTAACGGAGGGCAGCACGATTGGAAGCGAAAACTTCCCAGCAACCGCGTCCACCGCAAGAACATTCCGGTCCGTGGGGATCGAGTGGCACATGACCGAATTCGCCGGTCATTCCGTTAAAGCCGCGGGCGAGGTGATGGTTCAGGAAAATGCCGGTGCCGATACCTTCGGAGACGGTTACCACAACCAAGTCACGAGAAACTTCGCTTCGCCCGAACCATACTTCGGCAAGCACGCAGGCGTTGGCAGCGTTTTCCATCTCGACGGCCATGCCGGTCGCTTCTTCGATGGCCTCTTTGAGGTTGTAGTCGGGCCACTTGAGGTTGGGGGCAAAGACGATTCTCTGGGTCTTATCGTCGGTGCGGCCGGGAACACTGATACCAATGCCTTCGAAGAGCAATTCCGGATGCGATGCAATCTGGTGCTTGATGGAGGCTACTAACCGGCTCGCCATTTTGGCGGGATGATCGATGGTCGGCATCCCCTCTTGAGAAATGAACTTGCCGTTCACGTCGGCCACGGCGACCGTTGTCTGATTGGGGCGAAGGTCGGCGACGAGGATAGCGCGACGATCGTTCAGGCGCAGAAACGTTGGACGGCGACCACGAGGAAGTCGCCCGAGCGCTCCATTGACCACCCATTTCTCCTGGATCAACTGCTCCGTGATGAGAGACACCGTGCTTCTCTGCAGGCCGGAAATGCGGGCGAGGTCGGCGCGCGAGATCGGTTGCCGACGACGTATGAGATTCAGAAGCACGCCGCGATTGATGTCGCGAGCCGTTCCGCTTGAAGCAACCTCCGTATTGGTGAAATTAATCCGTCGCATTGAGTGTTTGTCCCGTCCCGGTGAACTCGCTCCGACATCTCAGTGAGCGCCGTTCTGTAATGCTGCTATCGCTTTCTTTGCCGATTCCGCACGAGGGCCCTGGGGCACCTCCTGCAAAAACGTCTGCAGTTCGGCTATGGCGTCGTTAATGCGTCCTTCGTGCTCGTAGGCGCTGGCTGCAGTGAAATGAACCGAAGCAAATTCAGAATGTTGCGCGGCGTGCACTTTTTTTGCCGCGGCGATCGCAAGTTCGTACTGGCCCTGCGTCAAGTCCCATTGCGCGAGGTAGTAAAGCGCCTCAATATTCTTAGGTTCCGATTCGAGCGCTCGTTCGATCAGGGTTCCCGCCTCGTTGAAGTTGCCGGTTTTCAGATCAATGTCGCTCAAATTGAGCAGAACTGGGACACATTTCTGGTCGATATCGAGCGCCTTTTCCAAAATTTTGCGCTGCTGATCGCGTTGACCCATCTGTCCGTAGCAGACAGCCAGATTGTTGTAGGCAGCGGTAAATGGCGGATAGATCTCGATCGCCTTGTTGAAATGTTCGACCGCCTTGTCCCAGTTCTTGCTTTGCAATTCGTGATTGCCGCGATCATACTCCCTGGCCGCCTTTGGCGGCACCTTGAGATCGGCTGCCCGAATTTGCGACTCCGGCGAATCCGCGCCGGCCGTGGTTATTCTTTTGACGACGACGGTCTGACTCTGGAAGACGTTCCAGTCATCGACTTCGATGGCTCCGCTGCTCGCGGCCTGGATGCCGTCGCCGGAAACCACAGCTTCGTACTGGCCCGGATCGAGATCGGAAAACTCTGCTGTCCCCGAAGTATTGGTAGTTGTGACGGCAACTGTTGAGCCGTTGATTCCCTTCAACAGCTTTACCGAGTAGCCCGCCGAGGCCTGCCCGCCAGTTGCGTAAAAGACGTCGAGGCGGATGGTGCAACGCGCATGATTGCCATTGTTTTGCGCAGCGAGCGGCAGGGTCGCTAGCACAAGAATCGAGGCCGCGCGACAAACCTTCATTATTTCTACCTCTATGCCGCCGAATGACGACCACTGCTATTCCGACTTCTCCGACCGACGCATGGCCGCGTTATCCGCTTGTTGACGCAACTCCTGAACTTTGGCGAGCTCTGCCTGAGCTTCCTGGGTCCTGCCCATGGCTTTGTATGCCTGAGCCAGACGATAGTGAGCATCGGGCTGGGAGGGATCGAGTTCGATGGAACGACGAAAAGCGCTTACTGCGTCCGGGTACTGCTTACGCTGGAGGAAAATCTCTCCAAGATCGAGATAGACCATTCGCATGTCTTTCTTCTTCTCGACAGCTTTCTGAAGAAGCGAAAGAGCGCGATTGGTGTTGCCCAGTTTCAGTTCTGCGTCGCCCAAATAAGCCAGGGCTTCCACGTTAGCAGGATCGATTTCCAGTTCTTTGTCAAACTCCGGTTTGGCGTCGCTATATCGATGAGCTTTCCAGTGCAGAAATCCGAGACCGAAATGAACGTTCGGCTCGCGCGGCGATATATCGATGGCAGCCTGAAACTCCGCGATGGCCTCCGCAGGCTTTTCGAGCCCATCCAGAGCTTCCGCAAGCAGGACGTGAGCGGCGGCAGATTTCGGGTCCTGCTTCAGGATGACGCGAAAGGCTTCTTCGGCACACGAGTACTTCTTTACGAATAAACAACTCTGCGCGAGCATCCGCTGCAACTCGATATTGTCCGGATCGACCGTTGCCACCATAGAAAGTTGTTTCACGGCATCGTCAAATTTCTTCGCGCCGTAATCGCTCATACCCAACAAAGTGCGAGCCTGAACGTTTTTAGGATCGGCACTCAGGGCAGCTCGCAGAGGTGGTATTGCCGCCGCGAACTGCCCGGTTTTGAAGAGTGCCAGCCCCAAGTTGAGCTCGATTCCCTGGAGGTTGCTGTCGATTGCAAGAGCCTTACGATAGGCTGCGACCGCCCGATCGTATTGCTGCTGCCTCGCCAGCAACACACCCAAGCTCGCATAAGCGCCCGCGTCATGAGGGTTTTGCGCAATCACCTGCTCCCATGCCCGCGTCGCTTCCTGAAGTTTGCCTTGCTGCTCAAGACGCATCGCTTCTTCCGGAGTCGTCGTCTGCGCGCATGCAAGGCCTGACAACATTAATATTGCCAACACTGCCCTTCCGAGGTAACTCATGCCGGTCATTTCCAAGGGGTCCCCTTGCTCGCGTCTATACTAGCCCGACTTCGCCGGCGATTGAGATACCTGGGTTGCCAGAAAAAACCCCGCTTCCTTGCGAAAAGCGGGGTAAAGGGGGCAAATAGGGTACACGTTTTTACATCTCGTTTAGAAAATCATCTTCGCGCCCAATTGGAAGGTACGAGCGTCGTAAGCGGAGGTAATCTTCCCGAAGTCCGTACCGTTGACGGAAGCATTGATGCCACCGCCGACAACGTCTGCCTTGAATTGGGTGTGGTTGAACACGTTGTACGACTCCGCTCGGAACTCGAAGTGGAGGCGTTCCGTGAAGTAAATGTTCTTGAACAGCGCCAGGTTCCAGTTATCGCGTCCGGGACCACGCAGTGCGTTCTTGCCCAGATCGCCGAAGGTAGCCGTACAGCTGGTTCCGGCGCTGGGATTGATGCAGTTCCTTGCGAAGGCCGCCGGGTCAAACCACTGGATCGTGTTGTTCCCGCTGGAAAGCGTCGTTGCAGAGCGGGGATAGCTGATCGCGCCGACCAGGTCCGGTCGTACCGAGCAATTCGGGATGGTTCCGCAGATGTTGTTTCCAGCGACGCCGATGTTGATCGGCGCTCCGGTTTGCATCGTGCCGACACCCGAAATCTGCCATCCACCAATCGCGTTCTTCAGGAACTTGTTTGAGCTCGCGCGGAAGAACGGGATGTCGTAAATGAAATCGACGAACGCTACGTGTGTGCGGTCGAAGATCGATGGACCCATGTCGTATTTCCATCCGACGTACGAGTTGGAAACGCGATCAAGATCGAATCCGTCGCCACCATTGTTGGTTGTGGGGTCTTTCGCCTTCGAGTAGGTGTAGCCGAACTGCAGCGTGACCTGCTTCACCTTCGAGCGCAAATCCACCTGCAAGGAGTTGTACATGCCGTTCGCTTCGTTCTGCTCCATCGAGATGGCTCGATAGCCCAGATAAGGAACGAAGGTGTTGTACTGCGCCGCGGCCGTCGAGCCAGCGATGAACGAGCTCAACATGCTCTCAGGCGGCAGATTGTATTCCTGGATATCGCTCTGGTGACGATTCATGTTGCCCACATACGAAGTGGACAGCACGGTCTCCTTTGCCAATTGGCGCTGGACACCCAGGCTGTACTGATAGCTTGCCGGGTTCTTGTACATGTTGGAGTTCAGCACGGTAAGGCTCGGAACCGTAACCGGCAAAACTGCAGAGCTGATCGTGGCGTTGGTCTGGTCGATGCCGACGTGCGGATTCGAGAGCGAAACGTTGCTGATCGAGGTGGAACCGCCGAACAACGGCGTACTCACCTGATACATGTCGTTGCCCTGAATGCGCTCGTACATGACGCCGAAACCGCCACGGACGACCATTTTGCCCGAACCGGTCGGATCATAAGCAAACCCAAGACGAGGACCCCAGTTGTTCCAGTGATTGGGCACTAACCCGTCGGTAACACCAGGCGTCACACCCGCGACGCCCAAGCCGTTGGCGTACTGCAGCAGGCCGTTCAACTGCGGGTTGGGACCAGTCGCGAGACCAGGGCTGGCCGCCGCACAGCTGGCATTCGGAATACCCACTCCCGAGCAGATCTGCGTACCGTTGGCATTGGCAAAAATTGGCAGTTTGGTTGGATCGTAGAGGTTGGGATAGAAATTCGCCATCTGGCCGTTTACTTCGCCAGTATGCGGGATGCCGTCCCACCGCAGGCCGAGGTTCAAGGTCAGATGGTTGTTCACGCGCCAGTTGTCCTGCACGTAAGCTTCATAAGAAACACTGTTCCAGTTACGATCGTCCTTGAGCGCCGGCTCGCTATAACCTGACGCGAGTCCCAGCAGGAAGTCCGCGAAATCATAGTTGGTGAAGTTTCCGCCGAAGGTAAAGCTTCCCTGCGCGGAAACCTGGAGAGGTTGGAGTTTGCGGAAGTTCAACCAGCCAAAACCGAATTTCAACTGGTGCGCACCCTTCGTCCAGGAAAGATCGTCGCGAATCTGATAGCTGTTCGCGGCGTTCACCCAGGGATTCCAGTTGGCGTTGTAATTCGAACCGGTTTTTCCGCCGAGGCTGATCACCGGGGTAACGTTGGTTTGGAAACCAAACAGCTTGTTCTGCGAGAAACCTGTCTGGTCGAGGGTATAGACGCCCGCAGGAAGCATGTTGATGCGATTACCGCCATAGTTAAAAGCAGCCTCGTTCAACAGGCTCTTGTTGATCATGTACGTGGCATGCACCACGCCGCTGAAGGAAGGATTCCCAAACGTATCCCAAACCGTCGGCAGGTTGCCGCCGCTCCAGCGGGTCGGGATATCGGTCTGCAGAATCTGTTCGGCGATGAAGTGCCCGAACACGGAGAATTTGTCGGTGAAGGTATGATCGATGCGAACCAGCTCTTCTTTCACGTTGGTGGGGGCATTCGGTCCACCGATGAACGTGTTGCCCGTGGTAGGCGCAGGGAAAATTCCGGCCTTGAGCAGAGCGGCTGCATTGGGATCGATCAAACTGGTAGGAATGATATTGTTCGCGAAATACGCAGGCGTCGTTACGTTGCCGCTAGCGTCGCAGGTGCTGAGGGTCACGTTGGCAGCCGTGAACTTGTTCGCTTCCGCTGTCGAAATCCGATTTGCGCAAGGAGTTCTGACGTAGCCGGCCGAGCCTCCTCCGGCGTTCTGGAACAGCGAGCTGGTCGGGTGTGCGGTGCTGAAGTTGATAGCATCGGTGAGATCCGCGCCATTGGCTCCCGGATAGGTATCCGCGAAAGGAACGTTGGTGCGAATGGAACCCTTGGTGATCAGACGCCGCCACTCCATGTTATAGAAGAAGAACGTCTTCGGATTGCCGCCACGCTTGAACTCAACCGGACCGCCGACGTTGAATCCCCATAGGTTAAAACGCAGCTTCGGCATCGCGTTCTGCGTACCGTTAGCGTTATAACGAGGGTTGAAGTAGTTGCGCGCGTTAAAGAAGTCATTGCGATCGAACCACCAGCCGGAGGCGTGGAGCTGTTTTGTTCCAGACTTGAGCACTGTGGTTACAGTCGCCGCCGAAGACAATCCATATTCCGCACTGTAGTTGGAGGTCAGTTGCTGGAACTCGGCGAGGGCATCGATGGATGGCATGACAATCGAACCCGAGCCGCCGCGGTCGGCCGCTTCGGCGCCGTCAATGACGTACAGGTTGTGGGCGACACGTTGTCCGTTGAAGGCAACGTTCTGGTCGCCGCCCATTGGAGTTGGCACCTGGAAATCGGCCTGCAAGCTGCTTGCTCCCGGAGTCAAGTTAACCAGGGAGTACAGGCTGCGGCCGTTGGTTTCTAATTGGGTGATTTGCTCGCCGGTGATCACACTGCTGACTTCACCGGTATCAGTCTTGATGGCGATTGCGTTAGCTTCAACGGTAACGGATTCCTGGCCGCCACCGACCTTGAGGCTGAAATCGATACGGTCACGGTCGCCTACGTTCAGTACCACGCCGGCCGTGGTCGCAGTGGCGAAACCTTTGCTTTCGGCCTTGACGTCGTAGGTTCCGATTACCAACGCACTGGCGACGTATTGGCCGGCATCGTTGGTTGTCAACGCGCGGCTTTGTCCAGTCTTAGTATTCGTGACGGTGATCGTCACGCCCGGCACCACGGCCCCTGAATGATCTGTAACCGTTCCGAGGATTGTGGCCTCTTGCGCGAATAGCGGCAGGGCGAAGAGAAGGGACAGCAAAAGCGACAGCTTGCGCATCTTGGCGCTCCTTTGCAGAGAAACAGAGTTCAAACGTTCAGTTCAGCTTTACCTCAGTGCCCCGGCGCCTTAGCGGAAGCCGAAGCAATTGCCCCTAGTAACGCGCTCTTAATTCGTGTCTCAAACAAAATCTTTAGAACTAACCTGCTTTTCGCGTCTGTTTTTCATTACATTTTCCAATTGAGGTCTGGTATTTTTCGCAGAAACCGCAGGCGAGACGGATTTTTACTGTGATTTCACAGTGGATGTCAAGAGAAAATATCGAGATGACGTCGTTTGTCTGCTACTGTTTACGAAATATTTTCCGCTATATGTTTGATAACCGAACTAAAGTCTTACACCAGGACCACTTTCCTTTGGCGGATTCACTAACTCGACGAAGAGTTGTCATGGCTTCCCTTTTGGGAACCATTCTTCCTCTACTCGTGACCATGCTTTGGGGGCAAACCCGAGGCTCCCAGGGACCGGTAACCTCTGCTCCGTGGCCGAGTGCGATTCATTTCACTTACGACCCCATCAACTTTCAGCTCGACAGTTGTGAAAGCGCCGGGCGGCACGCTCCCGAAACAATGGCAGGCGGGGTAGCGATTTTCGATTACAACAACGACGGCAAGCTGGACATTTTTTTCACGAATGGCGCAGAGATCAACACGCTGCAGAAGTCATCGGCGAAGTATTTCAATCGACTCTTTGAAAGCGATGGCAAAGGCCACTTCACGGATGTCACCCAAAAGGCTGGCCTCGCTGGTACCGGTTTCGATACGGGCGTTGCAATCGGAGACTATGACAATGATGGTTATGAAGACATTTTTGTCGGCGGCGTCCATCGCAGTACGCTGTACCACAACAACGGCGATGGGACATTCACGGATGTAACCGCCAAGTCAGGCTTGAAGTTCTCCGATCCGCAGTACGGCCCACTCTGGTCAGTCGGAGGGGTCTGGTTCGACGCCGATAACGACGGCCTGCTCGATTTGCTGGTCATCAACTACCTGGCTTGGGACGGAAGGCATGAACCAAACTGCAGCGACAGCGGGCATCGCGAGTACTGCCATCCCAAGATGTATCGGGCGACGCCCAACCAGCTTTACCTCAACAATGGCGATGGTACATTTCGCGACGTGTCGGTGAGTTCAGGAATATGGGCGCATCCGGGAAAGGGAATGGGAGGCGCCATGGCCGATTACGATCTGGACGGTAAGCCTGATGTCTTCATCGCCAACGACAAGGAACTCAACTTCCTGTTTCACAACAAGGGCGGCGCAAAGTTCGAGGACGAGGCTTTTAATGCGAACGTTGCTCTCCGCGAAGACGGGATCTTCATTTCCGGAATGGGCGTCGATTTTCGCGATCTCGACAATGACGGCTATCCGGATCTCTGTATCGTTGCTCTCGATCACGAAAGTTTTCCAATCTATCGCAATAATGGGAATGGGAAATTTGAGGAAGTGACGGAGAAGAGCGGGATGGCATCGTTGAGCGATCCGATGGCAGCTTATTCTCCGATGATCGCGGACTTCGATAACGACGGATGGAAAGATATCTTCGTATCACGCGGACATGTGCAGTCCCTCGAGTATGCACCGCGAATCACGATTGAACAGCCAAACACCGTTTTCAGGAATCTTGGCGGAATGAAATTCTCAGCCTTAACTGCGGAAGCGGGACTCACGTCGCGTCCTCCATCGCGCCATCGTGGATCGGCCATGGGAGATCTGAACGGTGATGGAAAACTCGACGTCGTCGTTTCTGCAATCGGTGCACCTGCTGAGATATGGATCAACGACAGTCCAGGCACGAATCACTGGTTGGAGCTGAAGCTTCGCGGCACGAAGAGCAATCGCGACGGCATCGGCGCACGAGTGAAAGTTGGTACGAAAAACCTGACCCAGTACAACCACATGACGACCGCCGTCGGTTATGCCTCGTCGAGCGCGGGACCGGTTCACTTCGGCCTAGGAAAAGATGCGGTGGCCGATCTGGTCGAAATTCAGTGGCCGTCTGGAATCGTGCAACGACTGCGCGACGTTGCGGCCGACCGCGTCGTGGAAGTACAGGAACCATTGAAATAAGCCGACAAGTCGCTCGGGTTGCGAACATAGATGACAAGAGCCCGATCAAGCCACTCGTTTCAGTTTGACTTATTCGTTAACTACGAGCCGGCACGGTTGGTTTCAATACGCGGGCATTGTTGTTGCTCCTCGTGGTGCCATGGAAGGAGGTTATGCGTCGAAGGGAGTTCATCTCGGCTGCGGCTAAGTTGACGGCTGCGGCGTTTGTCGGTCAGCCAAGCGGAATGCATGAGTTGGCAGCCGAGGAGGCGAGTAGCAGCCGCATCTCATTCGAATCCGACGACATCCGCTACATGGCTGTCTATTTGCGCGCGCTCGAGGTTCTGCGGAAGAACGTAGCGAACGTCTCTGGTTATCCGCAGCCAGTCCTCACCGAGGGTAGCAACTACGGCGGAATCTGGCTGGAATGTGCACCCCACGAAGGCTTGGCGTACTCACTGATTCGTCCCGACATCGCCCGTGCCAACCACCTCGCGTTTTTCGCACAGCAACGCGACGACGGGCAGATCCCGTGCTGGATCCGCAAGGGTCGGGCCGGCTTCGGTCAGATCCAGATGGCTGTTCCAATCGCCGCGACGGCCCTGGAGTTGGCGCAACAAACTGGCGATGGCGAGCTTCTGGAAAAAGCTTACGAGGCGTGCCGTCGATGGGACGCTTGGCTGCGACTCTATCGCGATACGCGGAATAGCGGCCTCTGCGAAGGTTTCTGCACCTGGGACACCGGGCAGGACAACAGCCCTCGTTGGACTGGCGTGCCGAATCGTTGCGAAGATGGTGACGCGCGCAAGTGCCCGGCGACCGCCTCACTCCCACGATTGTGTCCAGATCTTTCCGCGACTGTGTATGGCGGGCGGAAGGCTCTCGCTGCGATGGCGAAAGAGTTGGGGAAAACGTCGGACCAAGATCGTTGGCTTGCGGACGCCGAGAACATTAGGGTCAAGATCGTCAACAGGTTATATGTAGCGGAAGACGCCGCCTTCTACGATCTCGATGCGCACAACAGATTTGTTCGCATTCGCAGTGACGCGATCAGCCGAGTCCTAGGCGAACATGTCGTCGATCAGAAACTTTTCGAAGCAATCTATCAAAGCCAGATTCACAATCCCTCCGCGTTTTGGGCCGCGTATCCATTGCCTTCGATTGCATTGAATGATTCAGCGTTTGTGCGACCAATTCCCCGGAATTCGTGGGGAGGTGCGTCGCAAGCACTTACGGCCTTGCGCGCGCCACGATGGATGGAACATTACGGCAAGCCTGCGGACCTTGCGAACTTGATGGAGAAGTGGGTGAAGGCGATACTGGGCGAAGACAAGTTTCTTCAGCAACTTGATCCGATCGACGGCAAGTTCACTCCCGATCAGGGTAATTACTCTCCAGCGGCACTCGTCTATCTTGCCTTCACGTGGAGACTTCGAGGCGTGCGTCAGGTTGGCGAGAACATGGAATGGAACGTGCGTCCGCCAATTGGGGGCAGGCTTGAAACATATCGCCTTCGCCTATCGTCAACGCGAATAGCCGAACTGAAATACAAGGAGGGCGGAGCCGAACTTTCCATCAATGGTCATGGAGTCTGTCACGTCAGCGGTACGGTCCGATTGATTTCTGATACATTCGGGGACCTGAAGCGAGCGATAGGAATTGCAGACCATCCATGCGAAGTCGACTTGCGCTTAGGCAGAGATCATCAACGAACGCTGAATATGAACCCTAACGGCATCGTTATGCTATAGCGCGACATCTCCAAGGAGACCCTACGAAATGAAAAGAGCGTTGGCTTCGATTCTCACGGCGTTCGTATTATTCTCAGGCGTTGGTTTGGCGCAGGATTGGGTTGGAACATGGGCCGCGTCGCCAATGCCGGTCGAAGCGCAGAATTCGCTGACCGGCGATGATCTGCACGATGTCACAGTGCGGCAGATCGTTCATCTTTCCGTCGGCGGCTCAGAACTCGTTCTGCGCCTGTCGAATCGCCATACGTCGGAGGCACTTCGCATCAGCAGCATTCACGTTGCGCAGGCTGTTGCTCCGGGTTCTTCGAAAATCGTTCCCGGCACCGACAAAGCGTTAAGTTTTTCAGGAGTGCCGGACGTCATCATTCCTCCTCGCGCCGATTATTTGTCGGACCCGATCGCATTTTCCTCCAATTCACTCTCCGATCTTGCGATCACCATCTATCTCGAGGCGGTCCCGGCTCAGCAAACGGGTCATACTGGTTCGCGCACGACCTCGTTCGTTGTTCACGGCAATCAGGTCTCCGCCGCCGAATTCGCCAATCCAAAGCTTCTCGAGCATTGGTACTTCCTCGCCAGTTTGGATGTTGACGGTGGCTCTCAGAAGAAGTCCATCGTTGCGCTCGGCGACTCGATCACCGACGGACACGGAGCGACTACCGACAAGAACAATCGTTGGCCCGACTTGCTCTCCAAACAACTCCATGACGATCCGACAACAAGCAATATCGCCATCGTCAATCAGGGGATTGGCGGAAATGGTGTGATCGGCGATTTCATTGGGCCGAACTCGCTGGCGAGGTTTGATCACGACGTTCTCGCACAATCGGGCGGGCGATGGGTGTTCTTGCTCGAAGGTATCAACGATCTCGGCAAGCTGACGCGAGAAGGCGACGTATCTCCCGCCGAGCATCGCGCGTTCGTTCATCGCCTGACTGCGGGGTATGAACAGATCATCATGCGTGCGCATCAGCGCGGACTCCTGGTCATCGGAGCAACGCTGACGCCGTTCGTCGGCTCCGACTACTACCATCCCGGCCCCAACACCGAAGCCGATCGACAGGAAATCAATAACTGGATTCGCACTCCAGGCCACTTCGACGCCTCCGTTGATTTCGATAAAGCGATTCGCGATCCTACTCATCCCGATCGAATGCTGCCGGAGTTTGACTCTGGTGATCACCTTCATCCGTCGCCGGCGGGTTACGCAGCCATGGCCAGTGCCGTACCGCTGGAGTTATTCGTGAACACTCACTCTACAAACGCATCAGCTCCAAAACTAGCATTCACGTTCGATGACTTTCCTGCGCACGGCCCGCTCCCTCCAGGCGATACGAGGCTTGCGATCATCAACAAAATCATTGCTGCCCTGCGTGATGCGAAGGTTCCGCCGACTTACGGCTTTCTCAACGGACGCCTGTTGCAGGATCAACCGGATGACGTTTCGGTATTGAAGGCCTGGCGCGACGCAGGGAATCCGCTCGGCAACCATGCTTGGTCGCACATGAACCTCAATCAGCATTCCGTCGCCGATTTTGAAACGGACGTTGAACGCAACGAGAGTCTGCTGGCTGACTGGATGAAGACAGGCGACTGGCACTGGTTGCGCTATCCCTATCTTGCCGAGGGCGATACCCCGGAAAAACGCACGGCAATCCGGCAATTTCTGTCGCAAAACGGTTACAAAGTAGCCGCCGTGACGATGAGTTTTGGCGACTACCAGTGGAGCGAGCCATACGCGCGCTGCCTGGAAAAAGGGGACAACACGGCAGTGCAGTCACTGAAAGATGGTTACCTTGCCGCCGCCGATCAGACCATCACCTACACGCGAAGCCTTTCGAATAGCCTATATGGCCACGACATTCCGTATGTATTGCTCATGCACATAGGAGCCGCGACTGCCGATATGTTGCCGCGCTTGATCGCGCTCTATCGCGCTCGCGGATTTGAGTTCGTGTCGCTCGCGGAGGCGGAGAAAAACGACTTCTATCGGGAGTCCATCGACTTGAGTTCGCCTCCAACTGCGGACTCACTGGAAGGAGTGGCCTACTCTCGTGGTATGACACCGCCTCCCCGTGCGACGTCTTCAATCCCATTCGCCACGATCTGCAAATGACCGGCGATCCGAACTGATAGCACAGTTTTCGAAATTATCTCGCTGGTTTCCGCGCTTCCGCCCGCACGTTCGGGGAGTTGAACATCCGATCGGCCCAAGGCAGAAAGTATTTCCAGTTCGGCCCGTCGGTATGTCCGCCGTCGTGCTGACGCCAGGCCAGGTCGCCATTGAGCAGACCGGTGTTCACCGGCGGCATCTTCGCTGAGTGGTAATCGCCAGAGACTCCAAGGTCTTTCGCGCCCAGCAAACGAAACACAGGTTCAGCGGCTACCGTTGCCATGAAACTTCCCTGCTGGTCCAGCCACTTTGCATCGCCTTTTTCGGGGACGCCATAACTGATAAACGTCAGCCGCGGCGCGCATAGCGCGATCAATTCATTGGCGTCCACAGGTAGATCATTCGGAGTCTTGCTGCCGAAAGTCGCGTCCGAAGCGCCGTATTTCAGGAAGTTCCCTGCCATCCAGTGGTATTCGCCCACTCCGGTGAGGTTCTCGACCGACTCGCCAAAATTGCGCCGGTGAGGCTTCGCGCCACCTTCGCCCGACGAACCGACCAGGACCACTGCGAAACGCTCATCAAACGCCATCGTTACAAGAGCCGCCTTACCGTAGCGCGAAACACCCTCAATCCCCACGCGCTTCCCATCGACTGCTTTGTCGGTTTCGAGATAGTCCAGTCCGCGCGAAGCGCCCCATGCCCACGCGCGCAACGCGCCCCAGTCGTCCGGTTTGCGCCGTTGTCCTTTATTCATCAAGCCAATGATTCCCCTGGTGAGGCCAGCACCGTTATCTGCCTGAATGCTGGCGGGGTGAATGTAAGCGTAGCCCCATCCGTCCGCGATCAATTGCTCAGTCGCAGGGGGATCGTTCCCCTGCATGGCCTTCAACACCGAAGCTGGAATCGGTGGCGGTTGACCGCGCTTACCCCATCGGAACATCATCATTACCGGCACTGGTCGCGTCGCATTCGCCGGGGCCACCAGCGTCATCTCGATGTCCACATCGATCAGCGGGTACGACGAGTTATCGACGTGTCCCGTGAGCTGCTTTTCGATCACTGGGATGGTCCCGCTCATCGACCTCTCCGTGCTGATCACGTTCCATGTCACTGGCGGCACATTCTTGGGGACGCGCCCCAGGACCTCGCTTTCGAAACCTTCAACGATCTCGGGACGCCGCTGTTTCCACCACATCTCCGGCGTCGTCACCTTTGTGCCGTCGTTCATGGTCAGCGCGTCGGGAAAATTCGGATACGGATTCGCCTTGGACTCATCGTAGTTCGCGTGATTTGGGTCGTTCTCATTTCCACTCGGTCCGGGACGAACCGCTTTGATCCCGAGTTGATTCATCATGTCCTGATGATCCTGATCAGCCGTCCACTCCGTCGGAGCGGGCAGCGTCGAAGACCCCGTCACTGGCGCGTTTTGCGCTGCGAGATTTGAATTGGCTGGAAGGCCAATACGGACCACGACACCTAGCAAACAGCAAATCGGAAAGCGTCTGGCAAGATTCATAGTTCGACTCTCGAACAAAGTATAGCTCTTACTTCGGCCACGTAGTTTGCAAGGATGTTTTGCGATGCACACTCGGCTACTGAGAGTCTCCAGATTCTACCCGTCACTAACTGACGATCTCCAACAGGCGATCTGCTCAACACAATGGCTCGGCAATATTTTCAAAATATTGGCCGGTGAGGAAAAACGGTGATACCTGATGATTGAGATTCCCCGCGACAACGACCGTACTTCAAAAACATCACGTTCTCAAATTACTTTTCCGAGGACTGTCGCGGGATTTCCGTCGAGTGTTGATGACGGAAATTCGCCGCCCAACCATATACCAAACTTTCGTTACACTCTTCCGTCATCGAAGTCTTCACACGCTATAGTGCAAATAAGATTTTTTGCATTGCATGTAGCTGGATGTCCATGATATTGACTACAAATAATCCGGGGTTTTCCAGTCTGGCGAAATCATGCGTTCGTATATCTCGATCGTTGGGACTCTTGTTGCCTGTGGTTTGTTCGTCATCCTAACCGGTTGCGGGGCCGGTACTTCCACGGTTGCCGACGTGCAAAGCACCGGCAGCACCGTGGAAGTGCAATTTCGTGCGCAAACCTACCAACCGCCAAGCAACTGTCTGCCTTGCCATCAACGGCAATACGACGAGTTGCATAGTTCGGTTAAGTCTGGGTATCGGAACGTGAGTCCGTTGTTCAATGGACTGGAGTTTTCATCGAACCTGCTCGCGGGTGGATTGCTGCGCCCTGTTTACGGCGACTCCACCGTCGTGCTGCCGGACGGGACACCACTGAACAGCAACATGTTCACCACTCCCGTGCTGACCGAGACCCGCCAGGTGCAGGCTGGATTCTGTTTTACCTGTCATAACGCGCACGTTGAAAGGATGGGCGAGGATCCGTCCAAGCGCGAAGTCCCGCAACTTGCCGGACTGGGAGCCAGCTTCGTTCCCGAATTGCTACGCCCCTTGCGCGACTACCACATGGTGGACGCGAACGGAAATCAGATTCTGCCAAGCGATATTGGCGGCTATCCGCCGGCCGGCGCGATGCCTTCCTTGGGCGCCGCAGGCATCACCTGCGACTTTTGCCACAACGTGCAGGGCCCCGATCTCAATCGCAGCTTCCAAATGGACGGTTTCGCCAACATGTCTCTGAAGCTGGGCGAATCGGTCGAGAAGACTGGACCGTTCCTGCAGCCGGTCGCGGTAAAGGGCAACTTTCACGTTGCGACGAACGATACCTCCCGCATCGCCTTCCTGAGGAGTTCCGCTCTCTGCAACGCATGTCACGATGTTCGGGTTCCCAACAACAACTTGACCGCCGAAGAGCACAACATGAATCCGGGCGGTCAGAACGTGAAGTACTACCGCCTGGAGAACCTGAGCACGGAATGGCAAACTGGACCGTACAACAGCACCAGCAATCCATTCGGCAAGGTTATCCGCTGCCAAGATTGCCACATGTCGCTGTTTCCCTTCGCCGGCACCAGCACCTACACCGTCGGCGACCTGAATATTACGAGTCCCACGCCCGCTGTCTTCCCGCAGAATTACGCCGCCGTGCCCGGAGTGGCGACGGACAACAACGCGCCTCTTCCGAAGCGCCAAGTGGTTACCCATTACTTTGCCGGAGTCGATGTTCCGCTGTTATCGCCGCAGGAGTTGCAGGATCGACTAGGTACCACGTATCCGGACCCTTATGAAGCCGGCAACGATGAATACGGCATTCCGAAAGCGCTAGCGACTCGCCGCCAGGCTCTGATGGACGCTTCGGTTCGCATTAGCCTCAGCAAATCGGACTCCAACGCCAGTCTCGGCACGCCGCTCGAAGTGAGGCTGGAGGCGATTGCACTCACCGGCCATCGATTCCCGGCGGGCTTCTCGCAGGAACGAACCGCTTACGTTAACCTAACTGTCACTGACGACAATGGTTTCCTGGTCTATCAGTCAGGGTACGTAGTAGATAAACCCCACCCGCAGACCAGTGAAGCCGCGCCCGATGGAAATCTCGACGACGAAGACCTCGAGCATGTGGAAGCAGTCGTCGATCCTGGCACTCACACAGTCCCTTATGCTGCCGGTGCTGGGACAAACGGTCACCGTAACCTGGTGTTTGAAACTGGCCCCGACAATGGTCCTGAGAGCCGTGTCTATTCAGGCATTCCGGAAGGCCTGGTTCTGTTCCGCAACGAACTGATTCGCGTCTTCCTGCCGGGCGACACACTCGGTCGTACCGATGCCAGCGGGAACCAGATCGTGGTAAACACCGCGCACTTCGAAGAGACATTCAGCGCCAGTTTCGCTAATGGCGTCGACAACTACCGTTCACTTCCACCTCTTGAACCCCGAACGTTTGTGTATGAGATCAATCTGCCGACACAGGCCGAACTGGCGGAGCTTGGCGTCACTTTGAAAGGTCCGTTGCACGTTCACGCTCAGGTAAATTTCGAGCACTTCCCGCCGCTGTTCTTGCGATTCCTTTCGGCGGCGACCGGGCCCAATGGTCCAACCGGTCACGATAACCACCTGCTCAACGAGAGCGTGATCGACAACTATCTGAAGAATATCCGCAACATCGCATCCACGGACACAACGGTGAACTTGCAGTGAACTACATGAGGATCAAATTCGCAGTTCTGGCTGCAGCGCTGTTAATGACAGTCGCCGCTTTGGCGCAGACGACGACTTACACTCCCGGCGACTTTCAGAAGTCGAATCCTCATTATCCGCATCCCAACCCGTTTTATTTCGAGGGCAAGATCGACTGGGACAAGCTTGCCATCACCAGTCCCAGCAATACATGGGAGTACATGCAGCGCGGCATTCACAATCAGGATGATCTGGGCGACACGGCCGCTGCGATCCAGGATTACCAAACGTCGCTGGCAATGAATAGCCTGACCAGCACACCGCCCACATGCCAGATCGTCACCAGGGCAACTCTTGTGAACGGCGTCTTGCCAAGCACACTGACGCCGGCTCCGTGCATGTTCACTGTCAGGCTGCGGCTGGCACACCTGTTACAACCGACAGACCCAGACACGGCGATCACACTGCTGAAGGAAGTCCTCCAGATCGATCCGTTGCGCCTCGATGTCAACGAGTTAATTGGTGAGGTCTACGTGCAAAAGGCGAAGGCAGACACCGATGCAACCGCGCAGCAGAACGATTACACCCAGGCGATTAATTATCTTCAGGCGGAAATTGCCTTGTCTCCGGTGACCTCAGTGGTGACGGCGCAAACCGGAGACGCTGCGAACAACGCGCACGCGCACTGGGAACTGGCTGAGATCTACGACACACTTGGCATGACGACACAAGAGAAACAAGAACTAAATCTCTACTTAGCGGCAACGCAGTGGCACAGTGACGTTTACCCCTGGCGAATCACATTGGCACAGAAGCGGCTTCAAACGTTGAAAGCTCGTCAATAGCAAGCTCAGAACGACATTAATTTTTATCGCCACTTCGGCGAACTTTGACACGGAGCAATGATGTGGGCGTGAGGCGCAGACTATCGTTGTTTTCAGCTGTTGTATGCAGCGGCCTACTCGCGGCAACGTCCGTGTCTTTGAGAGCGCAGACCGCACCCTCGTCTGCCGGCACGGAGAACGCCATCGCCGCCGATTGGGGCGAGTTGATCAAGGACGGAGTATCACCGGAGACCTCTAACGCGGTGGTTACGCAGAAGACTCCGTCCGCTACGCCGCCGACGGCAGACTTCCTGAACCACTTTTACTTCGAGACCCGTACCGAGTACACGCACGACAACTACTATTTTTCCGGACAACCAACAGCGACCGGCGTCGTCGACGTTTCGTCAAACGGAAGCTTCAATCCGACCGGCCAGCCTTATCCGGAGGCTTTTCAGCCCGACGCCAACACGATGTACAGCTACGCGAACTTCGGGACGCGCGGACTTGGGTCGGATCGCATCAACACCAACTTCGCATTGCGGTATCAGTCGGATCTCACCAATCTTCAGCCGGGTGCCCCAGGACAGACGGTTCTCAACACCTTCGGCGGAAACCATTTATTTCAATTCATGGCCGGCAATGTTGAGATCAACGGCAAGCCGACCGATGGTTGGTTTGCAAATTCTTCGCTGCGACTTGGCCGGCAGACCATGAATGATGGGCCGTTCCTTGCCGAGTACGATGGAGCTTCCTACACTCGTCGCGGCCAACAGTATTCCCTAACGGTCTTTGCGGGTCGGCGATTCACTTATTTCAGCGATCCAGGAAAGCGCGCGATCGGCGGATTCGATTTCGTCTATCATCCGACAGACAAAATCAGCCTCGGTTATCAAGCGTTGTTTTACGTGAATGGAAATAATTCTTTCACCTACCAGCAGCACCTTAACGATCACTGGATGGTGAACGGATACTTCCGCATGGTGGGACGCCATCCGGTCGATCTGAGCGCGTCCACTTTCTGGACTCCCAGCGACGGCAAGACATCGATATCGATCGCGTTCTTCTCGAAGCTTTCCGACTTCGACTATGTCTACGACTATTCGCTGCCGGCGACGGATTATTCTTCCTATAACACGCTGCCGCGTCTCTATCTCGGACTGCTTCAACCTTACACCCAGCTTTCGGTTGATGCCCGGCGAGCAATCACCTCGAAGTTCCGGCTGACAGGCGGCGTTACGATCCGGCAGTTGATCAACTCTCTCGACCAAGGACCGTTCGATACGTCATTCCAGGATTATCACGTGAGCACTGAGATCTTCCCGTGGCGGCAACTCGAGACGATCGTCGAATATCACGAACGCGACGCGGATCGCGTGAATCCGCTCACCGTCACGGAATTCGGCGATGTTAGCGCAGCGGGCGAGACCAAGGTGCAGGATCTCTCGGTGGAAGTCGGACACAGCTTCGGCGAGAACCGATTGAATGTTCAGGGGGGAGCGTTCTTTCGCAGAATCAACTTCCAGGATACATACAACATTATTAATAACGCCCAGGATAAAGGCTGGCTGGGCAGCGCGAGTTATCGCCTGGACTCAAGGACACGCCTGTTTTTCGACTACAGCCTCGATACCGACTTCTTCGTCTGGAGACCAAGCATCAAGAATGGCCAGGTTTTCCGGCTCGGAGTGGACTGGAAATATTAGGATGAACTCAGCGTCTCGATCACTGCTATGGCTTGCGCTCCTCACCGTGGTCGTGTGCGGAGAGTTCGCCTTGGCGTCTCCCCGACCCCAGGACTCCACTAAGCCCGCCGCCGTGAAGGAAGAACCGTTCTACCTTCACGCCAAGCACGTGTCCGAGCTTGGGCTTGACTGCAATGCCTGTCACGTTCCGGTGAAAGACGGTTCAGTCAGCTTGAAGCGACCGGGGCACGATCAATGCATGGCGTGCCATCAGGACGCATTTGACAAGGTTAACGACCAGAAGATCTGCAGCCAGTGCCATACTGCTTTCCCGCCCACCAGCGACCAGCAGCTCTATGCGTTTCCACGGTTCAAGAAACAGCGGCCAATCCTGATCGATTTTTCGCACGCCAAGCACGTCGATCCTCATCAGCGTATCGACCCCAAGACGGGCATGCGCGCCGATTGCTCGTTCTGCCACATCACGAACGCAAAGGGAGAGTACGCGATCGGCCATGAGCAGTGTGCTTCGTGTCACTCGAAAGCCGGCATGAAGCCGTCGATGAGCGCTTCTTCGACCACGCAGGATTGCCAGGGCTGTCACAACCCTCAGGGCATCGAGAATCCTTCCCTGCGGAAAACCGCCGTACTGGTCGAGGTGGTGTCGGGAACTTATAAAAACATCCGGTTCTCACATACGGTGCATTTCGAACATCGCGGCCAGTTCGACATGAACTGCACCAACTGCCACCGCGACATTGCCCAGGCCACCAGTCTGGCGATGATCAGTCTGCCCAAGATGGATAGCTGTGGAACGTGTCACAGCCAGCAGGCTTCCAATCGCCGCATGGATAATTGCGGCACTTGCCACGCCAGTTCGGAAACGGGCGCGGCTTTGGCCAGTTATTCCCGCTGGATCAAGCCGGCATTCCACGATGAAAACTTCCGCCAGAGGCACCAGGCGCAAGCTTCGGCTTCGGGCGCGCAATGCTATATCTGCCACACCGGAGTTTCGGCAACCTCCACTGCGGAACAGCGTTGCGAACAATGTCACCGCACCATGCGTCCGGCGTCACACACCGTTCGCTGGCGCGACGACGTACACGGCAAGTTCGCCGCCCTCGACCGCGACAAATGCACCACATGTCACGTCGCCGATACTTGCGTGCGTTGTCATAACCAGACTCCACGCAGCCACCAGCCGCTGGCGTACTTCAAGGGTGGTGCTCACGCCAATCTGGCCATGCTGAATGAACGCAGTTGTTTCACGTGCCACACGTTCGAGAATACTTGCGCGGAGTGTCACACCAAGACTAACTAGGAGAATCGAGGGCTCAGCGGAAGGCAACGGGGTTTTTTCGAAAGAAATATCGTACTTCGATGTAATTTTCCGTCGGCAGTTGTGGGCAACGGCCGCATAGAAAAAGGGGATACAGACGTGAGATTTCGAAGGTTACAAGCTGCGCTTGTGGCATCAGTTGCATTGTTGCCGCTCCGTTTGTTTGCGCAGCATTCCGGCTCGCAGTTTCAGCAGGATCCAGTCGAGCAATACGGCGCTCGAGCGCTGACGGTCATTATCGTCACCGGCATATTGGTCGTGCTCTACAGTCTGTTCCGATATCGCGGGCGCATCACCGGCCCAATCTCGTGGGCCTTCCTCGCGCTTGGAATTGCTGTTCTGCCGGTATTGACCTCGGGATTCGGCACGGTGCTCGTATTCGAACGCGCCGAACGGGTAGAGTTCTGCGAATCGTGTCATCTCACCATGAAGGCCTTCGTCACCGACATGAAGAATCCGCAGAGCCAGAGCCTGGCGGCCGTTCACTATAAGAACCGGTACATTCCCGACGATCAGTGTTATGTCTGCCATACCAGCTACGGCCTGTTTGGAACCTTCCAGGCGAAACGCGAGGGTATGCACGACGTGTTCGTGTATTACACACACACCTTCAAACTGCCGATCAAACTTCGTCATCCCTACCCCAATACCGACTGCCTGAAATGCCATGCTGAGTCGGCGAAATGGCTGGGCGTCCACGGGGATTTCAAAGAAGATATCTTCGCGGGAAAAACTTCGTGTCTCGATTGCCACGCCGACGCTAATCCGCCGCACACCCTGGCGCCCACCGTAGAGAGGTCAAGCCGATGAATACCATCAAAAAGCTCGATGCCGATCCGGTCATTTCACGCCGTCTGTTGGTCGCTGCCCAGATTCTCGCGCTGCTGGCTTATGGCCTGGGTCTTCTCTTTCTTCTGCGCTCGACGGGTGGAGTCACATTCGTATTTTCTACTCTCGGACCCGCCATCGTCGGTCTCTGTATCGTCATCCTCGTCGGAGTAACCATTCATCGCTTCCTCAGAAGCCATAGCCTGTTTTCCTACGAGATCTTCCAGCCAGGCGAGATTATCTTTCAGGAGGGGGAAGAGGGCGACTGTGCTTACTTCATACAGTCTGGCGAGGTGGAAGTGATCCACGTGGATAACGGGCGAGAGAAGATTGTTGCATCGCTCACCGAGGGTCAGTACTTTGGCGAGATCGCGCTCATCACCAGCCATCCGCGTAACGCAACGGTTCGCGCAGTGAATGCCACCAAGCTCGCTGTCTTGGGAAAAAAGAACTTCCTTACGATGCTGAACCTGATTCCATCGGCGCGTAACGACATTATGCTGACCGTGACCGAGCGGGCGATGAAGCAGACCGCATCCCGGTGAGGAACTCTTCGGTCGCGCGTTCTTAGCTTGCCTTGTCCGACGCGGAGGCTTCTTTGCGCTTCTGAACATTCTGCTCGAACGAGCGCTTCAGTTGTGGCAACGACGCCGAGAGCACATTGAACTCTCGCTTAGGAATACTCAACGTATTCATCGCCTCCACGCAACGAATCGTAGCATTGCGCGTGGTGTTGTTCAGTAAAGCCATCTCGCCAAAGTATTCACCAGGTTCTAATCGCGCCAAGACTGTCTCACCGGCACTGTCGGAGCGCACAACCTCGGCGTGGCCGGTCAGGATAATGTACATGCGATCGCCAAGATCCCCCTGACGAAAGATTTCCTCTCCCGGTTCGAAATGCTCTTCCGTGATCCCGGAAGATCCTGCGAGTTTCAGCTGCGTCAGTTCCGGAGGGAGGAAGAAGTCGAGAGCCCATGAAGTGGCCACCTTCAGCCGCCGACCCCACCCCGGGAGCTTCATCAGGTAAATCGTGCGCCAGATGAACCACGCCTTCAGGCCGGAAATGTTCAATCCCATCATGTCGGCCACGGCACTGTGATGGCCCAGGGAGCCCATCTTGCCGAGTCCTCCGAAATCGAATCCCAGTTGCTTCCCCCCGCGGATCGACGCGACGATGTTGTGAGCGGCGGTGCGTCCCTGCCGGATCGCGTGCTGAGCCGTAGGCGGACAAAACCCTTCCTTGAACGGTTCCGGCACCTGTGCACAGTCGCCGAGGGCCCATACATTCTCAAATCCCTCTGCTGCCAGAGTGTTCTTCACCTCGATTTTTCCAGCCTTCGTCTTGGGAAGGGCAAGCGTATCAATCAGCGGATGAGGCGAACTCGGCACCGTCGAAACCAGCGTGCGCGTCGGGATAGTTTTCCCATTTGCCAGAATCGCATGCTCGCCAGTTGCCGCCTTCAGACGCGTGTTGAGACACAGTTCCACCCCTCGTTTGCGAAGAATCTTTTCAGCGAAGTTGGCAAGGCTCTCTGAAACCTCGGGAAGAATGCGGTCTCCGGAATGAACCAGCACTACCCGCAGTTCGGAAGGTGAAATTCCGCGATAGGTGCGCGCGACCCGGCGCACGAAATCGTTCAACTCCGCTGCCACTTCCACGCCCGAAAAGCCACCGCCCGCGACCACAAAGGTAAGCAGTTGCTCGCGTAAATTTGGATCATCTTCCTCGATGGCAGCTTCTTCCAGCGCGCGCACCACGTGATTCCGCAGGTGTACAGCATCGGCCAGATTCTTGAACGGTAGCGCGTGTTCGGGAAGCCCCCTCATGCCCCGGAAATCGGTAACGTTTCCCATCGCTAGAACCAGATGATCATAGGGAAGAATGTGTGGCTTGGCGCGGAATCCATGGGCCGTGCTCACCGTCTGAGCGACGAGGTCTATCGCTTCTACCTCACGGATCTGCACATTCGTCTTCGGCAGCAGATGGCGCAGTGGACTGACAATATCAAGGATGCCGATCGTGCCGGAAATCAGTTCCGGCAACATCGGCTGAAATACAAAATAATTCTCCTTGCTGAGAAGAAATATCTCGTAGTCATCTTTTTTGCCAAGAGACTTTTCCAGGTGTTTGGCGGCATACACGCCGGCAAAACCGCCGCCCACAATGACCACTCTTTTTCGACGACCCATTCCTATGGCCCCACCCCACAAAGGTCCATCCATTTAACCCTTAATCGCGGATTGGTGCAACGCTTTATGCGATTGAGGATTCCGTCTTCTCAAGGGAAAGCAGACCCGTCAGAGACTGCGTCCGAACTTATCGATCACAATGTTCGATCACTGCCGATTCCAAACCGCAAAGCACCGTCGATAACCTGCAAACGCCGGCGTCAGAACTTCACCATGATCGCGAACCGCGCCTGGGCTTCGTCCTTGCGCAAATCCGGGCACCAACCGGCAGCCCCTGCCACGCAAGTGAAACCCGGCGTTGCGGAAAGGGCGGGACCTGGCACAAATGTAGTTCCCGGCACCAGCCCTCCAGGGCCGCCAGTCCCGCCGAAAACGCTGAGTGGAGCGGTATTCCCTCCCGGTGGCGTGATGCCGCCGGAACCACTCCAGTACGGCACATTCGTATGACGGTAGCCGAACTCGCTGCGGAACGTGATGTACTGCTTCGGCATCCAGTCGAACGTAAACGATGTGTCCCACGCCTTGAACGGATCTCCGGGATTGGCCGTGAAGTAGGGCGAGCCTGTGATCGCGTCTGCTCCGTTGATCGGAGGAAGTAAAGTCAGGTAGCGTCCCGGATTGTTCATCGTTCCGCCGCCAATCGTGATGCCGTAGGTATCTCTTTTAAACCAGAAGCGGTTGTAAGCCATCCATCCCGCGAAGCTCTGTTGTGGCCAGTAAACACCATTCTTAATCGCGTGGCCGTGACACACCACGCCGGCACCGTATTCGCAACCGAGATCGCCGGTCACCGAGAATGCCATCTTGTCGAGGAAGTTCTCTGGCCGATCGTAGTACTTCACCTGGATGCTGTCATCGGTGTGAATGCGTGAGCGGCCGAACTGACCATTTCCCGTGCCGAGAGTGTCCTCTCCCATTCCGTAATTGTTGAACACGAGCGATAACCAGGGCTTCGGACGATACAAGATCTGCCCACCCAATCCAGGCTTGCTGCCAAATCGTCCATACGATTGCCAGCCGTTGATAATCCAGGGTTCGATCTTCAGTTTGTCGGTCGGAAACCACTGGATTCGCAGCCCATTAAAGAACCACGGCGTGTTCGACGAAACATACGACGGCTGATAAGCCCAATTGTCGAAGTTGTAATAGCTGAACAGTCCGATGTAAGAAACGAAAATTCCGGCATCGACATTCAATCCGTGACTAACGTCGAAGTGATAACCGCCATACGCTTCGGACACGTACCGGTACGCACCACGAAGGTCCCACTGTCCGCGATCGGTACTGGCGTCGTTTCTGGGAGTGGTGACGCCGAAGAGGCCATTCATCGTCAGCACGCGGCCGCGAACGTTCTCCCAATGGAAATCGCCGCCGAAACTGATCTGCTCTACCTGAAATTCATTGCTCCGGAATGTCTCGGTCGACCCGCCAAGCGTGTCATCACGCGGGTCGTTGAAACTATGAATGAAATTTGTGTCGAAACGCACTTCCGGCGTGAAGAACTTGGAGTCCCACACTGCATCTTTGTTTCGCGGCGTACCGTTAAGCCACGTCCAATCGGCGTACGCGAATGGTACGGCTGGCCCCGGTGTCTCCGGCGCTGGCACAGTGGCCTCCGAAGCCTCCCTGTGTCCCGATGTCGTGTAGGCAGGATCGGCAAACGCAGCGGTTCCAGGATGATCTTTCGCATCGCGGGCTTTCAATGCCGCTTCCAGCTGTTCGATGCGGGCCTTCATCGCCTCTAGTTCTTTGGCCATCGCCGCGTTGTCTTCCGTCTGCGATGCGGAAGCGGTGGGGGTAGAAGTTGCTTGCGCCCGGGCAAGAACGGGTGAACCTGCCACCAGAATCGCACTTATCGAAAGAGTTACAAGCAATATTGAATTGCGCAGCCAAGCCGTCATAGCTTCACGTATCCTTTGACTCCGTCGCGATACTTCACTTATTTGCAACTAACACGCATACGAAGCGGTCCCATTGAAACGGAGCGTCCATAAAGATCGAATAAGGGACGGGTAAAATTTCTACAAAGGCAGAGCCCGAACGCCTGACATTCTGGCTTGAATTCGATGGCTGGACTAAAGCCACGAAGCGTCTAGATCGGTCATGAGGCGAGCTGAGGATTTACAGCCATTACGGCGCCACGATCTCTTGAACTGAAGCGACTTGCGTTGGATCCGCCTACGGTCGATCCCGAGAAAGGATCGTCGGCGAAGAATTGCTCAGTCAATGAGTTGTGTGCAGGCCTTAAGGAGATGGAGCGGCAACGTGCCGTTCCATGGGCTCTTAAATACGATCCAGCGTTATGCCGCCTTTTCCGCTTGAACGTTGATGGACTTTGTACAAGTCCGACACGGCTTCGCCAGCATTGTCGAAGTCCCCAGGTTTCACCGGCCCACCTTGTGCGCCAACAACTCGCCTGAAGTTACTGAACTAACCCAGGGGATCTGTTTCCCGCTCGAGGTAGAACGCAATTCCGAGCGCGAGGATTAGAGCGGCAATCCCAAACAGGGTCGTCGCTGGTACGTTGTGCGGCTCCTCCGTAATCACCTTTCGAGCCATTGCGATCAGAGCGACTTCCAGGACGACCCGAACATGAATGACATCTTTGCTTATATATGCCTTCAGGGTCTCCAAAAGTTCGATTCCGATAAGGACTAACAGAAAGTAGCTGAATATCTCTAATAAGCCTGCCACAGGAATCAAAAACCTGGGTTTCTCCCAGACTTCTTCGCCAATTAACACTGCCAGATGAAGCGTGGAAAGCAGGACGACAACCACCAACATGATCATCATCAGCCATACCGTTGCCCTCTGTACCTTCGTGGTTATGGCATGTACCCGCAGTTCGGTTCTTGAGGTATCCATTCACCTGCGCCTGTCAACTTCTGAGTCTGCTATTTCTTCTCCTCGGGCGGGTAACTCTTCAGAAGCTTTGCGACTCCCTTCTGCAGGTTCTTCTCACGTTTTTCCGGCTTCGCGTCAACATCCAGAGTCTTACTCGCTACGCCCCGCCAGACAAGGTCGTGGTTCTTGGAGTCGTACATATCCAGTGCAAGCTGGCCCGTGTAAATTGTCGAGGTCTGGCCGGTCGTGATTCCTCCTCCCGGGGCACCGTACCAACCACCCCGGTACCATCCACCGCCGTAACCCCAGTCGGAGTTGTAAGAGGTGAATTGCTTCTCCGATCCGATCGCGACTTGATAACCGATATACAGGTCTGCGTCGTCAGAGTCGACCTTGGTAAGCCCTTTTTCGGCTAACTCGGTATCAATCGCGCTTTTGATTTGTTTGTCGGTCAGCTCATCTGGTGGTTGTGCGCCTTTGATCGCTACCCACTTGTAAGTCTTAAACCTTGAAAAGTCGGTGTTCTTATCAAAGTTATACCGGACGTCCTGACCTGGTGACGCACCAACCATCAACATAACTGCGAGTAGGAGCAGATACACTCTTTTCATAGAGCCTTCTTTCTGGGCCAGCAACGACGCCAGGTGCCGCCGGCCCGCGGATGTAACCAGCAAACCTCGCTAACTTCCGGCTATTCCTTTGTTGACAATGATCTTCACCTGGACTCGCCGATTTTCGGCTCGTCCCTGGGCCGTTTCATTCGAGGCCACCGGATCGGAGATTCCCATCGCGCCGGGAGCCAGGATGTGCCGGGGCGAAACGTTGCATTGCTGCATCAGATATTCGCTGACGGCTTCGGCGCGATCTCGGCTCAACGTTTGATTCATCGCCAGGGAGCCCGTTGAATCTGCATACCCCTGAACCTGAATCAGGTATCCGGGAATCTTCGCCGCATCCGTTACCAGGGCCGACAAAGATGCTTTGTCTTTGTCCGAGATGTCATCGCTTCCCGTTGCGAAATAGACGTTCGTATCAGCCTTCGTCTCGTAATCAGCTAACGATGCGAAACGTTGATCGACCTCTTTCTCGTTCGAAGAAATCTGCTGCTGGTTGTCAGAAATAGCTTGTTGGTTGGAAGCAATCGCTCCCTTGTTGTCGGCGATCTGTTGCTTGTTTGCCTCCACGTTGTTCGCTGTGGGTGTGAGTCCTGCCTGAATCATGCTGGCCGTCTCCAGGCTCTCCTTCTTAAACTCGATCTCCTTGGCGACGATTTGCCCCTTGGCGTCACTCTCGCCTTTGACCTTCACTGCAAGACCCGGGATCAGTTCTGTCCACGACATTTCCTTGTGCCTCAAGCCCAGACCTTTGGGCATCTGAATTTTCGTGTCGTCGTTCAATACAACGTCATGGGTAGTGCCGTCAGTCTCGCGCACTGTCATGCTGTCCCCGGTACGACCAGTGATCAAGCCTTTTAGTTCGGTTTCAGCCTGGCCATAAGCCAGAGACACCGCCAAGCTCAACACAACGAGCGTGCTTGCAATCAATCTTTTCATGTAAATCCCCTCTTACATCGGCCGGACCTTCCGCAATCTACGAGACGGCGGCCATGAACGTGCTTCTGCCACTCCGGCTCATGATGTGCCTTCAATAGCTTAGGAAGATAAGTAGCGGCACGATACTGTTAAAGGAGACAGTCGATGTCATTCGTCCTGTGAGTTCTGAGGCAGACACTCTGGATAACTATATGGTTTTTAGTGAAACTCACGACAGGAGTGTAGGCTTCTTTTCGCATGCGAACTGCGGGATAGAAACGACACTACTCCAAGTTGCCTGGCTTGCTTCAGTTTTTCGTTCCTGGTCCGCCAGAAATGGACTGCGGTACGGCTCACGACTTCGTCTTGACCCCAACTGGTCTGGCAGCAGCTAGTGAGAGTGGGTGTGGTGAGAACTCTTGTCGTGCTCGTGACGTTCCAGCGCTTCCTCTAATTTCCTGACTCGATCTTCGAGCGCCCTGATCCTCTTCTCATAGTTCTCATGCTCATGTGGATGTTCGTGGTCATGCGCGTGTGCCATCTCCTTTTCCCCTTTCTTGAATTAGGAATTCTATGCCCCAAAGCAGAAAAGTAAAGAAAATCGATTCGCAGATGCAAATATTGAGGTTAGTGTGTCCCACACATTTTGCAGGATGAGCAGTAGCATGATCATATGATTCGTAATATCTGATTTAATCACGCCGGCAGATGTGATGCCGGTCACATACGCCCGAGGAACAATTCGTTGACCATCATTGAAACGAGACGGTAACACGTGTATTTTATTCGTGTTATCCGTCGCGATCGGCCTTCATTCTGAAGGGTGGAAAGAACGTACGATGAATAGACTCTGGATCGCTCTGTTGCTGTTTCCCATCGCAACTGCTCTGCTCGCAGCCCAGGATACCGTTGCCCATCACCCACTCACCGCTACCGAGACGACTTCGTTGCCTCAGCTCTCAGGGTCTGTCGCTGACGCGTCTGGAGCGATGATTGCCGGGGCAACCGTGCTTGTTCAAAACACGGACGGCAGGGTGCGACGAACGATACAGTCGGACACGAACGGCTATTTCCATATTTCCGGTCTTCCAGCAGGTAGTTACAAGCTCGTCGTTTCATGTCCCGGTTTTCAAACTAAGCAGATGGCCGTCTTCATCGCTGCTGGCGGTGAATCTGCCGAGTTGCGCATCTCTCTGGTAGTGAGAACCGTGAGCACCACCGTAACCGTACGGGGCCGGCAGGATGACCTTGTCGGAATTGCCGAGTCTGCCGGGCAGGTAACGGTGAGCGCAAAGGAGATCGAAGATCGTCCGATTCTTCGTTCAGGAGAACTATTGGAGACGCTTCCTGGTCTCATCATCACTCAACATGCCGGCGGTGGCAAGGCCAACCAATATTTTCTCCGCGGCTTCAATCTCGACCACGGTACGGACTTCGCGATTTTCCTCGACGGCATGCCGCTCAACCTGCCGTCTCATGCGCATGGCGAGGGATACTCGGACATGAATATCGTCATTCCGGAGTTTGTGCAGCGCGTAAATGCAGAGAAGGGTCCTTATTACGCTGATGTCGGAAACTATGGCTCGGCTGGAAACGCCGATATGGCGTTCTTCAAGACCCTGCCCCAGAACTTCTTCAAGGTCGAAGCCAACACAGCGGGCGACTATCAGCGGGCAGTTTTCGGAATATCGCAAAAAATCTCTTCGGGTACCCTCCTCTATGGCGGAGAGGTGTATCACGATGATGGCCCATGGACGCATCCGGATGATTTTTACAAGTTCAACGGGCTTGTGACTTACAGCAGAGGCGACGACACCAATGGTGTCAGCATCACGGCCCGCGGTTACCGTGGAAAGTGGAACTCCAGCGATCAAATGCCTGAAAACGCCATTGGTCTGGTCGGTTTCTTTGGCACACTGAATCCGACTGACGGCGGCAATTCACAGCGATATAGCCTACAGGGCGAATGGCACAGGCACCGCGCAAAATCCGAGACAAAAATTACAGTCTACGGGTTTTATTACGATCTAGATCTATTCTCCGATTTTACTTACTACCTGGTTGATCCGATTAAGGGCGATCAGTTTGAACAGCAGGACAGACGCTGGGTGTCTGGAATGAAGGCGCGCCACACCATTTTCAGCCAGTGGTTTGGCCGCAAGGTGGAAAACACGTTCGGCTTGCAAGTCCGCAACGATTGGGTCCACAACGGCCTTTATCAGTCTGAAAATCGCGTGCGCGTGGACAAAACAGATTCCGACACCGGCACCACTTTACCCGCGACAACGCAGGCAAACCGTTTCACCGACACCCAAGTGGGCTTCTATGCGGAAAACAAAATCCAGTGGTCGGACAAATTCCGTACTGTCACGGCCGTGCGCGGGGACGTGGAATACGTCGATGTTAACAGCCTGGTGACGGCGGCAAATTCCGGCACCGCGAGCAAGGTACTGCCCAGCCCAAAGTTGAGTCTGATTTTCGGTCCATGGTCCAACACCGAGTTCTATGTACAGGGCGGATTCAGTTTCCACAGTAATGATGCGCGAGGCGCAGCGCTAACGGTGGAACCGGTTTCCGCGGACAATCCTTACCCCAATACACCCGCAACGCCGATTCCCCTCCTTATTCAAACCAAGGGCGGGGAAGTCGGCGTGCGCACGGCGGCCATCACTCACCTGCAAAGCACACTTTCGCTCTGGTACCTGCACAGCAATTCCGAACTGTTGCAGGATGGTGACACCGGAGGCACTTCTCCCTCAGAACAACCGAGCAACCGCTATGGCATTGAGTGGGCCAACTACTTCACGCCGAGAGAACATTTAGCTTTTGATTTTGATCTGGCGGATTCCAGAGCCCTCTTTACCGCAATCGACGGAGATGACGCGGCCCCAAACAGTTCAGGGGGTAAGTATGTGCCCGAAGCGGTTGGGTGGGTGATTGCATCGGGGGTCACACTGCACGATTACAAAGGCTTTTCTGGGAGTCTGCGCCTGCGCTACTTCGGCCCGCGATACCTGACTTCTGATGGACTTTATCAGTCACACCTGACGGCCTTAATCAACCTGGGGCTTACTTACAAAATCAACCGGAAATGGAGCGTTTCGGGCGAACTTTTGAATTTGCTCAACCGCCGCGATAGCGATATCGACTACGCCTATGAGTCTCGAATAACGCCGACAGCCACGCCGGCCTTCACTAACGTTTTCCACCCCGTTGAGCCGTTTCAGGCACGATTGTCTTTGACAAGAATCTTTGGAGGAACGTTCTGACAAATAGCTACTGATGATGCATTGACCCCATCACGAAGCCGCTATTTATGCTTGGTCTTTGATGGTGGCCAGGCACGGTTTTGGACAAGGTTCCCCCGCCATCAAAGTGCCGATTGATCTCACGCTCCAAAGTGCTTTCAACCGGTGTACCAGCGCGGTGCATTTTGAGAGGGGAGAAATCTTCTGGATCTGGATCCAAGGAAGGAAATCGATCCGATGTGATGATCGAACTCCCGGCTATCTGGAGAATCGAGCACTGCCACCTGCCATTTTCGACGCCACGTTCTCACTTCGATGAAGTACGCTCCAGCAGGATCAATTGTTCTTGATAACTCAACATTGTGCCCGCAACCTCGAAGCCTTGCGCAACTGTTTCATTCAATTCCTTCGCCAATGTTGAGACCCTGCGCGTTCCCAGTAATTTGTACTCATGCGTTCGCGAGTCAGTAAGATCTTTTTCCATCACTACTGCGAGTTCATCGGAAGAAGGAAAACTGAGCATGCTTTTCTTCTTGAAGAGAGACATCGTATTGGGAAGTACTCGAAATCCTCTTGCTGCGGCCGCATTGATTTCTTTTTCCAAGGTGCCGCTCCGGGCCACTGACAATACTTGGTATTCATATCTAGCGGGAGTAACCTCTGCCGGGCCTTCCAGCACGACGATCATCTCTTCAGCAGCGGTCGCCCCAACGACGCGGTAACCTCGGGAAGCAGCGTCATCAATCTCGCGCTGTATGGTCGAAGGACGCTTTGTCGCAAGCTGAAGGTAGTCGCTCATGTGTTCAGCGGGTGAACCTCTTCCGTTGAGACGTTCCAAAACTCCATAATGGCGCACCTCACTTTGCAACCCCACCAACTTCCAGCCTTCTGCAGCTGCGTCCGCGAGGTCCTTCTGAAAGTTGCTCGTCTTGACGGTATCGAGGATCTCGTACTCATAACGCGGGCTTCCGGCTACTTTCTCCATGACGCCGCCTACCACATACTCGCGAGTGCCGAGCGTATCGGGCAATAGTCGGTATCCCTCAGCCGCCGCTTCCTTCATGCCGCGAAACAGATTGTCGAAATAACGGTAATCGCTTCGGTCTGAAACTTGACCCTTTTTCAATAGCAGGAAGTTATTGGCAGCATCGCCCGCAACAATCCGGTACCCCTGAGCTGAAGCTTCGGCCAACTGCTTCTTTATTGTATCGGTGCGTACCGTTGCAAGCACAATGTACTGCTCTCTGGTATCCGGATGCTCCTCTCCTAAGCCCATTGAGAAAAGCAAGAACACGAAGAGACACAGAAGTAGGCCCAGACGGAATATTGTCCTGAATGCAATCATGCAACGCATAGAACCCCCGCGATGAGTGTAGGTTCACTGCTGTGGATTTTAGAACTTTGCCAGACGATGATGCTTGTTAATAAATCGTTACGGTTTGCCCCTTTTCTTGCTTCCGCGCCGCCCCAAACTGGTAAGTCTTGCCCGCGCTGAGGCTCACGTTACCAAATGCTATCAGTATCAATCCATGACAACATATAAGCTCCGGGTGCCAGACCGCTGACCGTGATACTTAGGTCGCCAGCGAATCCGCCGCGCCCCGTGACCGTAATCGACGCAGGTGAACTCAGCGTTCCGACTGTCATCGCGATCGGGCTGGGTCCAACCAAGAGATCAAAATCCGACCCATGCGACGTGGTCGCTCTCCCATCTCCACGGGCGACCGGAACATCGAGACCACTATCGAGATCAGCGCAAAAAGCAGACCCTTCACTTTTTTTCGTTTCTTGCATGGCGTCCTCTACCTGACTGTTACGGTAATGGCGGTTGTATGGTGGGTTGCCCCAGACGTTGCTATAACGGAAACGGTATAGACGTAATCCTTCGACCCCGAAGGTGAGCTTTGACCGCCACCACAGGCAATCATGGCGATCGTTAGTCCGATAAGACCTGCGAAGGGTAGCCTGTAACGTCGACGTTTCGAGAGGCCTATGTTGCCTACTCCCATCACCAGAAATCCGGGAATAACCAGGGCAAGTGCCATAAGATTTCTTTCCGACAATGGCGATGCCGACGCAACCGAAGCCGGTGCCGTGATCGTCAACGTTGCATTCCCTCCCGCTGTGACTGAAGACGGCGCGATCGCGCACGTGGCCATTGGAGTTGGGCCATTCACTGAACACGAAAGCGAGATCGTTCCCGAGAAGCCCCCTTGGGCTCCAAAGCTTAGAACATCGGTGATTTGAGCGCCCGCAGTGAGAGAGAGACTCTCCTGCGTCGGACTGACGGAGAAGTCCGGCGGCAAATTGAATGTTGCAGTAATCGAGGACGAAGCGTTTAAGGTAATAGCGCAAGGATTGGGATCAGTGTCGCTACACGCCCCGGACCAGCCAACGAAGCTTGATCCAACAAATGGCGATGCCAACAAGGTGAACGCACTGCCCGGAAGTACGGGCCCCAAGACGCAATTACCGGTGGTGCAGACGATACCGCCGCTGCTGACCTCTCCCCTTCCGTCACCTGCGAGGTTTACCGTCAACGTTACGCCGGTAGCGAAACTCGCCGTCACGCTCTTGTCGGAGTCCATGGTGATCTCACATCCTGAGGGGCCTGTGCAAGCGCCGCCCCACGAGCTAAAAAGCGTATTGCCGGACTGGTAATAAGCGAGGTCCACGACGGTACCCGCCAGGTACCGCGCAGTGCAGGCTCCGGGACAATTGATACCCAGACCATCGATTCCCGAGGGAGAACCGCCGATTTGGCCAGACTGATCCCCGATAATCGACGTCGTCAGCGTGTACACCGGGACAACAGTGGACATTTGCATGGCCGAGTTGTTGGTCGTTGCCAGGTCAGCCTCGTTTGCTGAGACAGCCATTGAGTTGGTAATTGTTCCCGATGCTGATGGAGTCGCCACAATCGTGATACTGGAAGCAAAGGCTGACGCAAGGTCGCCGACATCGCAAGTAACGGTTTCCCCCACTTCGCTGCAAGTGCCTTGCGCGCTGGTCGCTGAGACGAAGGTCATCCCTTTCGCCAACGTATCCGTGAAGGTCACTCCTGTGGCGTCCTTTGGGCCTTCGTTAACGACTGTGGCTTTGTAGGTCAGGTTGGCTCCTGCTCCCACAGGTTCAGGTGACACGGATGGAGCAACAACCGCAACATCGGCTCCCGAGGTCGGACTGACGTTGAGGGCGATTGCGACCACGTTGTTTGTAGCATCTGTGACGGCCACGTCCGGGAGTCCATCGGAATTAAAGTCGGCCGCAACCATCCCGCCTGACGTAACTGTCAAAGCCGAGGGCAGTGACTGAAAGCTACCGTTCTGCTGACCGAGAAGAAGTGTCTCTGAATTGCTGCTGCCAAGCAGAAGATCAAGCTTGCCATCCTGGTTGAAATCTGCGGCCGCCCACCCGAATGCGAATTGGATTCGCGAAAGAGCTGCCTTGAAGGTACCGTCGCCATTACCCCGATAGAGATGGAGCACCGGAAGCGTAATGCAAATTTCGTTACATCCCGAACTCCTTGGTGTGGTTCCCTGGAAGGCAAAATCGAGATTACCATCGCCATCGAAATCACCCGCCAGTAACTGACCGCTCAAGAGGCCATCGGTGGCAATCGGGGTCGGCGATTGGAATGTCCCGTCACCTTTCCCGAGGAGCAACACCGGGCCGGTGGGAATTGCGGCAAGCACATCTGGCTTACCGTCGCCATTGAAGTCGGAGACCAGCAGTGAGGTTACGGTCCCGCCACCACCACCGAGACCGATCGTCTGCGGAGAGCTAAACGTGCCATCGCCTCTCCCCAGGCAGACGGTCAGGCTCTCACTGCTCTGATCACCGACAATAAGGTCGAGCTTGTGATCTCCATTCACGTCGCCGACGGCAATTCTGTACGGAAACCTGTCGGCCTGGATTGCCACCGCAGCCTGAAAAGATCCGTCGCCCTTCCCCAGCAACAGCTGCACCGATCCCGCTACTTGATTCGCAGTATCTCCCTGCTTCACCACGATCAGATCTAACGTGCCATCGGAATTAAAATCGCCCACCGCAAGATTGCTCGGTTGAGTTCCTGCCGGCGAGTTGATGGCCGCCTGAAATGTGCCGTCCCCATTACCGAGAAGCACACTCACGTTGCCGCTGCCCGCATTGCCCACTGCGAGGTCAAGCTTGCCATCTCCGTTAAAATCGCCACTCACCATACCGGAGGGGCTGGTTCCAACGACGTAACTTTTCGGAGTGCCAAATTCGACGCCGTGCAGTTGAGCCGGGACACATAACGTCAAAAGAAGACCTAGCGCCAAAACCAGGGTCTGGAGCCCTAGGGAATGAATAATCACACGCGCTACGCATGAAGAGGTCGAATCCATGGCAAGCTCCTGATAATTCCGATGTGACCCGGACGTATGGAAATCCCCACGCAACCGAACAGCTGTTTCCCATTTGTTTATGACTTAATTCCTGGCATGGAGCCTTCGCGCGGTTACCGAGATCACGAAACCGGGATTGGTGAAGGCCGCGCTGACACCATTGGTGTCGTCCGTCCAGACCAAGTTGACCGTGGACGTGCGAGTGTCGGGCTGAACTACGACCGTAAAGCTGCCGGTGCAGTCAGCATTCACGGAGTAGGTACCGGAAAAGGTCTCGTCGAGGGCCGATCCGGCGAGGGACCGTGTTTGAGTGCCGGAGACGTTTCCATGCTTGTCGAAGGTGATTTTGCCTGCCCCGGCCACCGGGACGAAGGTTCCAGTGGGCGTGGCAACAAACCCGCTGAATGAGTATCCATAGTCCCCGGCAATGCCAACCTGGGAACAGGAAGCGGCAAGCGCGGGCAAGGTGGTGAGGGTGAAAATCGTGGCAACAAGTGTTATCTGCATTAATGTCAACTTTGGCTTCATGCCATCCTCCATCGGTGGGCTTGAGATGGTCCGAAGTTAGGCTGCTGGAGTTGGCAAAGTCTTCAGGGAACGCTTAGGTTGAGCATAGGTTTCGATTAGGGGGGCGAGTCTTCGGTCCGAATCAAGGTATAATCCGCTGATTTCCGGGCAAATGGGGTTGAGCCGTGGATGGTGACTTCCAATTGGGTGCCTGGCTGGTCCAGCCCAGCCTGAATACCGTTTGCCGTAATGGCACCACCGTGCAATTGGAGCCCAAGGTGATGGCGGTACTGGTGTGCCTTGCCGAAGGCCAAGGCGAACCAGTTTCAAAAGAGAGACTTCTTCAGTCGGTATGGCCCGATACATTTGTTGGCGAGGGCGTTCTCACACGGTCCGTCTTCGAATTGCGGCGAGTATTCGAAGATGAAGCGAGGGAACCGCGAGTAATTCAAACCATCCCGAAGCGAGGGTACCGGTTGGTGGCGCCGGTTCAGTGGACCGCCAAGTTGGAATCGACAGACACAACGCCAACACACAACGAGATTCAAATCCCAAAGCCCGCACGCTCGCGGTGGACCTGGTATGCGCTAGTGCTATTCAGTGCGCTCACTGCTTTTGGAGTATGGGCAAGAACACACTGGACCACGCCGCCTATTCGCTCCCTGGCTGTCATCCCCTTACTCAATCTTTCGGGTGATCCATCACAAGAGTATTTCGCCGACGGAACCACAGGAGAACTAATCGCGGCAATTTCCCATGAAGCCCCGGGGCTGCGAGTGATCTCATTAACGACGTCGATGCGATACAAGAAAACCGGCAAAACACTACCCGAAATCGCGCGCGAGTTGAATGTTGACGCTGTTGTCGAGGGGTCGGTACTACGTTCCGCAGATCGGGTTCGGATCACAGCAGAGCTCATCTATGGCCGTACAGACACAAATCTTTGGTCGGAAACATACGACCGCAGCCAGACGGATGCGGTTACCCTGCAGGAAGAACTTGCAGCCTCAATCGCCAGTAAGATCAGACACACCGTAGATTCTGAGCAGCAGGCCCCGCCCAAAACACCGACGCACGTCGTAAACCTGAAAGCTCACGAAGCCTACTTGCAGGGCTTGCATGAAGATTCATTAAGCGGCGATGTCGCAAATCACAGGGGTATGACGGATGCTGCCAGGGAACATCGGAACCGCGCCATAGAGTTCTATCGTCAGGCGCTTGCTGAAGATCCGAACTACGCCCCCGTGTATCTGGCCCTGGCCGATCCTCAAGAACCGGATGACGTGGAAGCGAAAGCAAGGAAAGCCATTGAATTGGATCCCAACTTGGCGGAAGCACACGTTGAGTTGGGAGCGGTTTTGCTAACTCGTGACCTGAACTGGCAGGCAGCAGAAAACGAAGTGCGGCGTGCAATCGAAATTGATCAGAACAGTGTCAACGCCCATCAGGCATACGCTTATCTGCTGGACGCTGCCGGCAGGATGGAAGAAGGATGGAGCGAGTATCTCGCAGCACAGGATCTCGATAAGGGGATCGACCACATGGCTGGGGCACTCTATGCGCGGCGCCAGTACGCTGAGCTAATCGAAGTCGAAAAGCGCGCCTTGCAAACGAATGCCCCGGGTAACAACGACGACAACGCCACAGCCCACAAAGTGCTCATGGTGGCATACGCCAGAACGGGCAGGCGTCAAGAATCGATCGAAGAATTTGAAAAAGCGTTGATGGCCATGGATTTCGGGGATCTGGCGGAAGAAATACAAGCTGCTTACAAACATGGCGGTTATGAAGGAGCTTTGCGCGCGTATCTCAGAGGTGTCACAAAGCATTCCGACTGGAACTTTCCGTGGGTGGCAACGTATGTCCACACCGAATTAGGGGAATTCGATCAAGCCATAGCCGAACTTCCTAAGCTGAACAAGAACAAGGACGACGAAGAGGGTCTGTGGAGTTTTGTTGAAGGGAACGATGGCGTGACCGTTTTTCCAAGCCTGACAACGCTGCGGATCGAGCCGATGTGGGATCCACTGCACGGCGACCCTCGCTTTCTAGACCTCGTCAGTCGGATCAAGTTTCCGCGGTAAAGTCAAAGGTTAGTCTTCACCCCTCTCAATTCTCTTATTCGCACTCGCCGTGGATATTCAGAAATTCACTCGGAGTGATAGCTGCACTATCTGCGGACTACCGCTAAACGACACGATACGGCCAAAATCGGGCGCGCTGATATCACTGATGGGATTATCCCGATTGGGATGGTTAAGCGCATTGAAGAAATCAGCGCGAAATTCCAGCTTTCTCGATTCTCGAAACGCTAAGTACCTGCCGATCGCGAGGTCCAGATTGGTCTGCCTCGGTCCACGCAAAACGTTTCTGCCGACGTCACCAATGTCGGTGCCGATATCTCCAGCGAGCGCAGTTGGGTCGTGTGCACTCGGGATTGGCTGACCAGGCAACACGATAGCCTGAGTGAATGCGGCAGGATTGAAGTAATAACCGGCGGGAACGTTTGTCGTGGCGGCGTGGACGCCTGCGCCCGGAGCCCAGTTCGGTCGAGCTCCCAAAAAGCCGTATAGCGAGCCACCTGTTGAGTCGAAGATATCGATTGGAAGGCCTGACATGGCAGTGACGATCCCTGAAAGCTGCCAGTTGTGCAACAAGCTTTGCTGCCACCCACGAACCGCAGGCTTCGGCAGCTCCCAAACGAAGCTGGCCACCAACCGATGTGTAAGGTCAAAATCAGACAAACCGCGATTCGCATGAGGGGCAAGTTGATCTCCCCACACCGTTCCAGTATCGCCGCCTCCGCCCCGATTGATCGTGCCATCGGTATTTGCTCCGCCTCCGGAGTTCGATCCGTTATCGATGGACTTGGAATAGGTATAGCTTGACGTGAACTGCAAGCCATGCGACCAGCGACGGCTGAGCGTGACTTGCAGTGAATGATAGATCGATTGTCCACTCGTCTGGTTTAGCTGAAACGCAAAAGGATCCACTCCTTGCATGGGCGCACGCAAAGCGGCATTGTAAGGCGTGTTGTTTGTGATCGTCTGTCCAGTCACAGCATTCACGATTGGGTGATTGATGCTGGCAATACGCGGTTGATTTGGGAACACCGTATTCATCAGCTTCACACCATGTGAACCCACGTAGGCGACTTGCAGAGTCATATCCTTGATTAATTCATATTGGACGTTGGTGTTGAACTGCTGGACATATGGAGTGCGGTTGTTGCGATCGACCACCAGTTGATTGATCGGTTGACCGACCTGCACCAGGGGGAAGCTGCTCGATGGCGGCGCATTCGCGAAGGGATTGTTGAGAGGCTGACCCGATGTATCAGAGTTGAGAAAGAAAGGTGGTGCAAAGTAGTTGAAAGCAAGATAGAAGAATGACGGTCGCGAGAAGAAAATTCCGTATCCAGCGCGTACTGCCAGGTTTTTTGACTTAAGTGGCGCCCATGCGAAACCCACACGCGGTCCGAAATTATTCGGATCGATACTCTTGAGCACGCGCAAACCAACTTTTGTCACCCCTGCCAGGATGTATTGAGGTGGAGCATTCCCTGCCTCAACAATACCGGCAACTGGCGGACCCACGGGCACGCCGTTGGCGTCGACCGCCATGCGCGGAAGATACAACTCCGGATCGAATGATCCGATGCGACCTTGTGCGTCGTATGGAGGAACGTCCAACTCATATCTCACTCCCAGGTTCAGCGTCAGTCCCCTTAAAACTGTCCAGTCGTCCTGAACAAACCCATGAAAGTCAGTCGTCCGGAAGTCTCGATTGTTCACGCCAGTGCCCAAGTGTGCGAAACCGTTGCTGGGAGGAGTGATGAACTGCGACGGACCGGTATTCCCAATCAGAAAATCGTTGAAGGTCGGAAAATCGATCTCACCGTAGGAATAGACCGCCGCGTTGGCCTTCCACTGCGAATGCAGAAAACCGCCCCCCAAACGCAATTGGTGTTTCTCGCCGACCAGGGAAATTACATCGGTAAATGTCAACGACGGCGCCGTGTACTTCACCGTAATATCGGAAGTTCCGAGGGAAGCTCCGCCTTGATCCCGAGCCAACAAAATCAAGGGCAAACCCGGATACTCAACGGCCGTGGAGCGCTGAATATCCAGGTCGGAATCAAGAACGGATTCCTGAGGAATCTCGTCGTGCCGGATGAAGTTGAGTCCGAAACGAAGTTCATTTGTTTTTTTATCAGTGAAATTATGCGTTTCAGTCACCGAAAATACTCTGTTGCCCAGATTAAGTTGCGTCCCAAACCCGGGCAGCGCAGAGGCAAACCCAAACAACGAACCGCCGATCGGGCTGAATAGCGGAGAATCCGCGAAAAAGAACTTGGCTGAGGCCGAGTCCTTCTTGGAAACGAGACAGTCCAGATTGGCGTTGAATTGGTCTTCTCGAAACGTCGAAAGGGCGCTCCCAGTCACACGTCCATCGCTCGTTTGCGGCGTCGGAATCAGGTACTGCCCATTGGGCAACTTCCAGTTCAACAGCTTCAACGCCGTGGGGTCGATCGTGCTCAGCGAAAATGTTTTCATTAAGGCGGCTGCTGAGCGGTCGTCGGTCAGCCCCGGTGCGATCAGGACGCTTTTGTATAGGCTCCGGTCAGTGGCTCCGTTTGTTTCACGACTCCCCTGGTAGGAAAAAAAGAAAAACGCCCTGTTTCGACGAACCGGCCCACCAGCCGCAAAACCGAAAACATTTCGTTTCATTGCTGGCCGGGCCAGTCCCGCCGCACGAAGATTCGGGTCATTGGCATTGAGCGCATCGTTCTGAAAGTGTTCATAAACGCTGCCGTGCAGCAAGTTGGTGCCGCTCTTTGTGACGATGGTCAGGTTGCCGCCGCCTGTTCCAACGGATGCGTCGGGCATCGAAGTCTGCACTTTCACATCGTCGATCGAGTCCGGCGCGGGAACCGCGATATCATTCAACGCGTGCATGCTCGAATCGCCAGCATTCACACCGTTGACCTGGTAAGTGTTCTGAGTAACTCGCGCGCCATTGACCGAGAAATTCGGGGAGTTGCGACCAACCGAACTGTTGTTCAACAGGGGGGAACTCGTTCCAGGAGTGGTGATTACCAGCTGCAGAAAATTATTCGTAGCGAGCGGCAACTCTACCAGGCTGTGCGAGTCAATCGTGGTTTTCAATGTTGAACTGCCGCTGTAGGCGATGTTGACTTCAAATTGTGGCGGAGGTAATTGCAGCGTAATGTTTAGCGGAGTCGTCGCGGCCGGAAAGATCTTCACATTGTGTAGAGTCGCAACGCGAAACCCTTGTGCACTTACTTCTACCTCGTAATAGGCAGGCGGGAGTAGGGGCAGCGAGTAGTTGCCCTGTGTGTCGGTAACAACTGACTGCCGGATCGCCGGATCGGTGACAATGACAGTTGCGCCCTGGACCGCCGCTCCAGTCTGGTCTTGCACCGTGCCTGCCAGCCGGCCCGAGGTTTGCGTTTGCGCAAAAACTACCGCTGACAGGAAGACAATCAACCCAGGTAGGATTCGCGGCACGACCCAAAGAGGCATGGTTATAGGTCCTCCGCATCCCTTGCTTCGTTGCTCGGAAATGTATCCTACTCTGTGAACCTTGTGAACGTGCTCTCGTCCTGGTCTTGCGAATTTTTTGGCAAGACTCTGGGTTCAATGCGGTAGTAGGTCTTCTAGCCGAATGTTCGGCACGATTAGCACGGCACTTTATCACGCTTTTCATTTGGAGGCCTGGGCTGCTTCCGGGTTACAGTGCTGGAAGAACTTTCACTCTGCAACTTGTCGCCTATTTCAACCCCATGGCGTACAAACGGTCCATCTGCTGTGGCGACATTCTGAACGGTTAGCAGGTGAACGTTGCTATGGATGGCGCAACATCCCCATCGAAGGTGAAACAAAGACCGCCAGACATCGAGACGTCAACGGAAGAGATTCCGTGACTACATACCGAGGTCATCGCTAGATCTCAAGAGCCTGCTCAAGAGCGTTACACAGATAGCGAAGCTGAAAACTTGCGCAGCATGTGAAAGAGCTGGTGCTCACACCCCGGAATATGGACGGTGACGATGTTTACGAAGTATAAGGTGAGTGGGAACTTCTGCCGGAAAAGAGGTGTGTAATCTTGTTGGTGGCCAGGGACGGAATCGAACCAAAAGCGATTCTTTAGAATCTGTAAGTTACAGACTTTACAATGTCTTAGCTGTCCGAGAAATCCAGGAAGTCCAACTCGGTAGCACAAAATAACACAAATCGCGGTAGGTGCGCCCGCCGCACACTGTTCGCTTTTCCGTTTGGGGCAGCCCAGTACCTACCGCTTAACCTGCGATAGAAGTTCCCTGAACCTTGTGCTGAATTCCGACGCTAATCTGTGCGGCGATGCCAAGTCGACAAACAAGGAAATCACCTTCGTGGTTTCCGTCATTATCGGAGAAGGGTACCAGTACTTGTCCGGGTGATTGCCAGCAACTCTCTTTGTCGTTAGGTGGCTGACTTGTTTGTGCGCCCTTATTTCCGAATCTTGGAGGATCTGGGAAATCGGAGAAAAGGCAGGAGGTAGCTCTCCGGGTTCAAAGTAGTCAGCCGCAATCACGTCATCCGCTTTAACAGACTGTCCGGGATAGAAGAAGTCCAGCAGATTGCGAAGGTGAATGACAAAAGATTCCAGAATGCTATTGTCTATGAACTCTACTCTCGGCGACGTCACTCCGCCCGGTAAAACTATTCCAGTTTGATAGAACATGGATACTTCGTACCACAAGTGGTCTTGTGAATATGCCCGAAGTTGTTCGGGCGTGAGCGGGCAAACTCGTTTAGGTCCCATGTTTCTCCAATTCTACGCCGCTCTTTAGGTCTTCTGTCGGACCCAGAAAAGGAATGATCGGCGCGAGACGCCGGGGCAGCCCCTTTTTGGTAAAAACGGGCGCGGCAAAGACGTACGCTAACGCGATTTCCACCGAGTATTCACCGGGAATATCTGATTTGCCGTCTTGACGGGAACGCATCGAAGTAGCACCCTTAAGTTGCTTCCCCTCGCAATCCTGCCCGCACAACCAAATGACATTAGAGAAGATGTTGGACTATGCCTGCGAGGAATGTCTCCGCCTGCTCGCAGATTATCACTCCATTAATGGCTCACAATATCGCGCCAAAGCGCTCCAATGCGCCGTGGAACGAATCGAAGAGCACATTCGGTGTCAACACCGTTCAAACGGCAGCCCTAGCGACTGAATAAACGATACGGGGCACCCGCGTAGAGCACCCCGTTTCTTATTGCCAGTGTAACGCTACCGTTTTCGCCTTGAGTGCAGCTAGATAGCAATCTCCGATTGAGTGGAGCAACGTAAGAGCGTCAACCTTGGTCTTCTCCCCGCGTAAAGCCTTTTTCACTTCTGCCGGGATATTGAATTTTACTATTTTCATTATGAACGGCCTCCGAGCCGATGCCGTGAACTTAGCGAACGTGAAACCCGCTTGCAAGTCCGGCTTTTATGTGGCCGCGCTATCGGTACGGCACAAAGGGATTATGGGGCTTAAGTGCTGTCGCGCGACCGAGATGCCGTTTCGGGAATCACTCGAAAATTCTTTTCTAGCCGCTTGCGTGTGCGTCCCGTTAGCGAGTCCCTTTTGTCGTCCCAAAATTTTCTTGAAAAAAAAGTCTTGCGTTGTGAGGCAAAATGCCTCATAGTGTCTGTGAGGCAATTTAGCTCACGATTCTAGAAGAGGGCACATGGTTAAGGAACCTAATCCGGGATGGGCGGCGGGCATCGGGCAGCGTAGTCCCGTCCAGCAGTTAGCTTTTGCCCTGAAGGGGGCACCAGTGAGAAAGAAGGATCTCCGGTTGAACGCCCTGGCGGGGGTTGCGGAGTGTCGCAAGCTGAGGGACCGGGTTACCGCGCTCATGCAAGAGAAAGGCGCTAATCCAGAAGATGCGATGGTCCTCTGTGTGTTCGCAGAGCCGGACCTATCGGCGTTGGTCCCGGAGCTTCTCTTCCTTCCTGTAAAGAACGGCACGGAGGATCTGAGGACGGCGGCCAAACACATTGATAAGTTGCCCATTGGTTTCCTCGTGTACGTGTGGGACCGCAAGGCCAAGCACGAGCCCATTGTCGGGCACTATCGCGCTTTAATCGTGGAGGACCCGAGAGCAGCGGCGTTAAATGAGGCAGCTCTTCAGTCCTACAAACGGCAGATAGAACGAAAGCTGATGAAAGCGGGAGCAATCCCGGACAAACGGAATTAGGCAGTAAAAGCGAAAGGCCCCGGACGGCAATCCGGGACCCGGTAGCCACAAAACGGACACCCGCGAAGGCATCACAGTAGGGCTTTGTCCATTTTACAGGGAAAGAGGCAGACATGGACGCGCAACAACAACTCGTTTGGGATTCTGAAATCAGCGTTGTCGTGCTTGGGAAGGGCACGGAGTTTGTGCTCGTTCCCTTAGGTGAGCCGGGGCCAATTCCGAAGGAAATTACCGAAGACGCGAAACGCCGGGGCCTCCGATTTTGCGGCGTGCTCGGGCGCTTCAAGGACGGGAGCGCGGGCATGGAATGCGAGCCGGACGTGGAATCTATGAGCGTGATGGCGCGGGCGTGTTTCGGATTCGCGGGACTGCTTGAACGGCAGACAGGCGATAGCGCGGAGTGGCTGAAGAAACTCTGGACGCTGCCGGACACGCGGAGCGAGTTTTCTCCGGAAAGCTGAGACGCCTTTTCCGTCTCGGCTTCGGTAGGGGCTGCGTCCATTCAGTCCCTACCGCTCAAAAGTTCAAGTGCTGCACGGTCAAAAAGGGCCGGGCCTTCGCGGTAGCTGCCTCTATAACGGGGACGTTAGACGCGAGCGTAGCACCCGGAGTTGCACACGCTTAGGGAGCGCGGGCGCAGCAACGGCACTTCAAAGAAAACGAGGAACACTTTTGTGCACTACCAAGAAATGTTAAAGGACCGCGCATTCGCGATGAAAAAGGCGGAGAACATTGTCAACGCCGCTGAAACCGCTAACCGTCCACTCACGGATTCCGAAGAAAGTGAATACAAGCTCGCAATGGCCGCCGTGGATGCACTCAACCCGCAGATTGCCAAGATTGAGCGGACCAACACCATTCGTAACATGATGGTTAATGGCAAGCTCATTCCAGGGAGAGCCGTTGGAAACCCGACTCCCACGCTGCCCACCGCGCCCGTTCTCTCAGAGGACTACTACAATGCCTTCTTTTCGTGGATTGGCTCACGCGGTCAGCGCGTGGATGCAGCTCTCTACGAGGGCTCAAACAGCAGCGGAGGTTACACCGTCCCTGTAATCGTTGATGGGCAGATTGTCCCGTTAGCACCTACTGAAATGGGCGTCCGCACGGTAGCAACGGTGCTTCCAACGGTCGCTGATTTGAAAATTCCGCGTGGCGATAGCTTTGGCACGGCGGCGGCGAAGGCGGAAGGCACGGGCGACGGAAGCCATGTCTTCACCGAAACTGACCCCACTTTCGGGCAGTTCACCTTGTCGGCGTTCATGGCGGGAGCTGTGAGAAATGTGTCCTGGGAGCTGTCCCAAGACGTACCGGCGTTTCAGCAGTTCGCCATCACGGATCTAGTCCTCGCACAGCAAATGTACGAGGGTAACCTTTACGTTAACGGCACCGGCACCGGACAGGCACAAGGCCTTATCGGTAACACCGGCGCGGGCGTCACGGGCGTTTTGGTGGGCACGGACAACTACGGCTCCGAGCTGATTGACGCCAGCTTTGATGTCCTTGGCAAGTTGAACGCCGCATATCATCCAGGCGCGTCTTGGCTCATGGCGCGTGCAACCGGCGTTGCTATCCGCAAGGCGCAGCGTCAAGCCAACCTCTTTCAGCCCATCTGGACTCGGGAGAACGGACGGGATTATCTGCACGGCTACCCGGTGACTTTTGACGGCTACATGCCCGCCATTGCCGCCGGTGCTACGCCGTTGCTCTTCGGAGACTTCAAAGTTGGTTACGTCATCGGTGACCGTGGCGGCTCGGGCATCAATGTGAAGATCCTCGATCAGCCCAAGGCAACCGAAGGACTGCTCGTACTCTTGGGCTACCGCCGTACTGATGGCCGCGTGCGCCGCTCTGAAGCAATTCAGGCAATCACGCTGCACAGCTAACCGGCACGTTAAGTGCTGAATCTAGGCTGCTCCCATGCGGGGAGGTGTGGAGCAGCCCTGATTGAACACTTAAGTTTCGCGAGGGAATGTCATGCCCGGTCCAGCGGGTGACCCACTCACGGCCTCGCAATCATTTCTTCCGTGGATGGGACTGGAAGTCCTTTTTTGCAGAGCCCGGCTCCGGTGTCGGGGAGCATCAGAGCAGTGCATTTTTGAGAATCTCGGGGGAGAATTATGCGGCATATAACCATTACGTTACCGGATTCGCTCTACGCGGAACTTGAGGTCGCATCTGCCGGTGTCCGTGATCTAACGTTTAGCCCGGCTATATGGGCTGCTGAAGCTGTGGAGAGCGCGTTGGCTACAAGACGGCTGCCTCAAGTACGTCTCAGACTCAGAGCGGAAGATGCGTTGGGGCGGAAGGCAGTATCTGTCGCGGAAGACGCGGACTTCTGACCGTTGCCGCGTGATGCACGCGCTAGACAAGCCCGCTCTAAAGAGAGAGCGTATCGCGGCAGTTATGGAGACTTGATTATGTTCACACCATACCGCACAAAAAACGAATCGTTACTGGACTACGCGGCGAGGCTGATTCTGTTAGAGCGCGATAACTTAGTTGACAGCGCACCGCGCGGAATCCTTTTTCGTCTGGAGGCGATTTCGCGAGAGCTGCAACAGATAGAGGACCGCCTGTGACCCTAGACGAACTGAAACAGCAACCGCGTTGGGTCCTGTGGCGTCTTGAAACCGTTCACGAGAAATTAACCAAAGTACCCTATCAACCAAACGGACGTAAGGCGATGGCGAACAATCCAGCCACGTGGCGCACCCACGCGGAATGCGCGGCCTTTGCTTCGCAATTCTCCGGCGTTGGCCTCGTTCTCGGGGACGGGGTGTGGGGCGTGGACATTGACGGATGTTGCGATGCTGTAACCGGAACGTTCACGCCTGAATCGCGGGAGATTGTAATCGGCTTGGACAGCTACGGCGAATACTCGCCCTCCGGAACCGGCTGTCACGTGCTCGGACTCGGTACGCTGCCCGGACCTGGACTCAAAAAGCCACACCCCGGCGCTAAAGCTGTGGAGGTCAAGTCAGACGGCTATTACTTCACGTTCACAGGGCGTCATCTTAGTAAGACGCCTTCCGAGCTGATTGACCGGCAAGATGCCGTGCTCGCTCTCTATGACCGGGTGGCGAAGCTAGCGAATCCGCGCAAGTCAGACGGCCTCACGCTGTCCATCCCGGTTAGCGAGGAAGAGCGCTTCCATCGATTGATGGCCGGGGACATGAGCGATTATCACGATGACCACAGCACGTCGGATTATGCTCTCTGCATCCTCTTAGCAAAGAAACACGGCTGCAATGCGTTCAAGATAGATGCCGAGTTTCGGGAATCCGGCTTGTACCGCGAGAAGTGGGAGCGTGATGACTACCGCGAGAACACAATCACGCGGGCAATCCTGGCCGTGGCGAAAGAGACGCCGGTCATCTTCGCGCACCCGGAGGATGAGCCGATTGAAGATGACGGAGAGACGGAGTTTCTCGTTGACAGCCTGGAGGGTCCGGGCAATGACGGATGGTTCCCGAAGGGCGACCTGTCCCTGATTGGTGCTCCGTCCGGCGTGGGCAAAACATCATGGGCAATGCCGATGCTTGAGAAGATCCGCCACGCTCAAGATGTTTGGGGCCACGAAGTCAGCAAGGCCAGAGACTACCGCGTACTCTTGCACGATCGTTCTAAGAAGGCCATGCGGCGGACAGCGCGGGCATTGCACATGAGCGATGAGGCAATGGAGCGCGTTATCCGACTAACCAGCGAGCAACAGAAGCGCGAGCCTGCCGAGATTTTGCAAGCCGCAATTGATGAATGCCCCGGCGTTGAAGTGTGGTTCATTGAGGGTTTGGACTTATGGATTCCCGACATGAACAAAATGAACGTTGTCGCGCCCATCGTGGACAGCCTCCAGCGTATCGCGACACGCTGCAACGTGGCTGTACTCGCAACCGTGGGCGCGCCCAAGCAGAAGGGCAAGGACCGCTACTACGGACGTGATGCACTCTTTGGCAGTGCCGCGCTCGCTCGCAAGGTGGAAACGGTTGTCCTGATGGGCCTACACAACGAGGAAGATCCTAACAGCGTGCGGCGGTGTTGGGTGCTGCCTCGTGCGGGACGTGCGGAGGTGATGTACTTTGCGTGGGCAGACGGTGGGCTTGTGCTCACGGAAAAACCAGATGACCCACACGATGACAGCAGCGCCAATGCTCGATTGATGTCAACCGTGCAAGCAGCGTTCAAACCGGATGAGCCGATTGTGTATCGGCCTTCGCTTGGACCCGAACGCACGTTTTACCGCTGGAAGAAATGGGCACTGGACCGGGGTCTGTTAGTTGAAACCAGAGGCAAAGCCTATCTACCAGCAGCGGGCGTGCGAGTGGAGATTAACTGAAACGCTGGACATTCGCTGGCAGTGGCAGTCACTGCCACTGCCAAGCCGTGTCCAACTTTCACACTCACAAGTGATTGATTCTCATGGAGACTGTGAGAAGCCCTAGATTATTTGTAATGACAGTGGCAGTAACTGCCGCTGCCAAGCTTACAAACGAAATCGTCGGAACGAAGGGATAACATGCTCTATCAATTCACGCATCCTTGGCACTGGCTTACCTACGGACAGAACGCGACTGCTATTGCGGCGATTGCAGCGTGCGTTGGTTTGCTTGGATTGTACTTCTACACGCTTTACACAAGAGCAATGATGGAATCACAGGCATCGACAGCAAGAGCCAGCATTACACCGATTCTGGTGACACAGGGCAGCATCGAATACGTCCCTACTAATATGCAGATGGTTGAGACCGCTCCGGGAGTGATGGAGCCCAGATTTGCCCATTGTGATGCTACCGTGAACGTTAAGAACATAGGTCAAGGAGCTGCCCTCTATGTTCGGGCGTGGTGCCAGCCAATTAGCGCGAACTTCATCGCGGGTTCAAATATCCTCGAAAGGACATCAGGAGCGATACAGTCGGACGGCTTAGTGCACTTGCTACAGTCGGAGAATGCGGCCATCCTTATTCAGGGTCTGCCACCGGAAACGCTGCATGGGCGAAGGATCATTGTCGTAGAGACGATAGACTCCAGTTCTCTGCGGCATCAATTGCAAATTATCCAGACACCGGCCGGAAATGGCCGTGTCCAGACCGAAGTAAATATGGTCCATGCTTTCCCGAAGGAATCTCGAAAGATTTCCCGCAAAGCGGCAAAGCCAAAGGGTGAGCAAAAATCTTGACGGTCAAACCGAAATAGCCCACGCTAGCCCTTTTCTGTACATGAACAAGGAATTTCCCATTTTGAGACGGTTGATGCAGTGATTGACATTATACGAACAAAAGGCGAAAGTGGTATCCTCGCCCGATGCGCCGCAAACGAAATGCCCCTCCGCCGCTGCCCAAACCAATACATTGCCAGAAAACCAGCGGCACTTTACGTTGTCGAAAATTTGCCCGCAAGAGTAGCTTAGGAACATCGTTCAATGGGATGAAAGGTGTGTGTTCCCCGATGAGAACTGTGCTGCGTACTGGCCTCGCGTTCTTCGTTCTCGCTCTAATCTTTTGTCCAGCCGCGCTATCGCAGGCTTACCCGACCAATAACGTCATCTTCCGCGTGCTGATGGTTAAATCGCAGTATGGTCGCGGCACTATCTTTTCGATAGACGTGGATCAACGCGAATACTGGATCACGGCCAAGCACATTCTCACCGGCGCGGAGCACCCACCTTACGGGACGGTTGATACAACCAAACCCGTGTCGCTCCAAATTTTGAATCCTAACAAAGACGAAGAGAGTTGGATGACGTTGATGTTCTCGGTCATTGACCCCGGCAAGGACATTGACATCGTCGCTCTCGCGCCTCCGCACCTGGTAATCCAGAACGCCATTACCAGCCCATCCTTTGCGGACGCGGACCTCACCATCGGGGGAGAATGTTCGTTTTTGGGGTTTCCGTTCGGCGGGGGCTGGCACGCGACGTTCAAGGAAGGTGGATACTGGATGCCTTATGTGAAGCACTGCACAGTGTCCAGTGTTCCGGGGAATGATTTGCTGATTCTTGATGGCATCAACAACCACGGCTTTTCAGGAGGACCGGTTCTTTATGAAACCGGCGCGAAGCAGAAAATTGTCGGCGTGGTCTCCGGCTACGTTGCGGAACCCACAGATATTATTCCTTCGGCACAACGGGCAAAGCGTCCAGCTTCGGTTGCTCCCAAAAAGACGAAAAAGCCCGGCCATGTAGATGTAAATTCAGGTTTCATCATCGCTTATTTCCTGGAACCAGCAGTTGCGGCCATTCGCGAGAATCCGATTGGACCGTTGCGCCCGCCGCTGGCAGAAGCAAAATAGCCGCTCATCAAGACCACGCCGCCTTGAGCGCGGCATCGGTCCTATTCTGCCGGACCTTCGCCCACTCATGTGAGTAGAACTTCGCCACTACTCCCACGGTGTTTCCGAGCGCGGCGGCCACGTCCTCGAAAGTTCCGCCGTGGCGAATCATTTCAATTCCGAGGGTGTGGCGGAATTTGTGGCTAGTCGCGTCCGGCAGTCCGGCAGTGTCGAGCAGCGCCCTAACCCACTTGTGCCAATACGTCACGGCTTCCCGTTTCTCGGCCTCAGTCACGGTGCTCCCTTCGCTCCGATTCCAAAAGACGAAACGTGGATTGCCATTAATCACGGCCATCAGTTCCTTGCCTACGGCGGGCGGTATGGCGTTGTCTATTCGCTGGAGCGTGTCCCGCTTGGAAGTCTTCTGCCGTGACTTTAGCTGGATGCGGTACTCTTTTCCTTTGCGGGAGATTTGCGAACGCTCCAGGCAAGCCGCGTCTATGATGCTCAGCCCGGCGTATCGCATCACAAGGACCAAGGCCCGTAGCTTCTGCTGAAGATCCTTCGTCGCCTTCACGACGGAGACGTTGTTCTCGCGCTCTTTCTTGCTGTAAGTCTGCTTACGCTCCACCTTAGGAACGGCTGCCAATATGCGGTCAAATTCTTCGGGCGTGAAGCCAGACACCTGCTCCGTTTTGCCCTTAACGCGCTGCCACGCGGCGGCCGGATTCTTTGGGATAACCCCCGCGTTATGGAAGTACCGGAAAAACGATTTCACGCGCTCTTGATTGGAGCGGAGGGAATGCGTGGTTTTGAAGTAGCGGCCCCAAGGCCACGTTGTTAGATGAATCAGCGTGACGCCCTCAAGCGTGAAGACGCCGGAACCTTCGCTAAACTCCCGGATGCGGTCACAGACCTTCTGTAATTTCTGGAGCGTAGGCGGCTCCAAGCCATCGTTGCGCTTGGCTTGCATGAACACATCCACGGCGTCCGAGATTTGCATCGCGGGCTGAGGGGCAGCAACCAGCTTCACGCCTGATAACTCGTCCTCCAGACGCCGCTTGGCTTCCTCTGCCCCCGGCCATGACCGGGAGCCGGTCTTCCGCCGGTACTGCTTGCCGTTCGCACTCCAGCGGAGATGTTTACGGCAGTTGCACCGCTTGCAGAACTCATCCCCGGCGTATTTGCAGGCTGCCGAGTGCCGGACAAAGATCGTGACTAATGGGGCTTCCATGCCACGGACCCTAGCACAGAATTAACCCAAAATCTGTGACCCCTATCACTAACCCTGATTTTATGCGGTGTTTTTGATGGTGGCCAGGGACGGAATCGAACCGCCGACACGCGGATTTTCAGTCCGCTGCTCTACCAGCTGAGCTACCTGGCCACGCTTGTTGCGCCGGGAAGTCGCGCGCAAAGAAAGCTAAACAGGCCGTCCGTGTTGATACCTTAGGCGGGTACTTCCAAGGCTTGCGGTTGTTCTGCTAACGGACTGAAACATTGTAGCAACCAGCAGCGATTCGCTCAAATTTTCGCTCTGGAACGCTCACGCCTTCAGCCGCACCTCTCCGCCGAGCACCACGCCCGAACAGGTGTCCGACGCGAACCAGTACGGAATCTCGCGGTAGTCGCGCACTCCGAAGAGGGCCAGATCGGCATCTTTCCCCGGCTCAACGCTTCCCTTTTGATCCGCGACACGCAGCGACCAAGCGCCGTTAATCGTCGCAGCCGCAATCGCTTCTTCCGCCGACATCTTCATGTGGGTACAGGCGAGCGAGAGCACAAAGGGCATGGAGACGGTCGGCGAAGTTCCGGGGTTGAAGTCCGTGGCAAGAGCGATCGCAGCCCCGGCATCGATGAGTTTGCGCGCCGGCGGATATTCCTTCAGGCCAAGGAAGAAGTTCGCGCCGGGGACCAGCGTGGCGACAGTGTCGGTCTTGGCGAGCGTCGCAATATCGCCGTCGGACATGAAATCCAGATGATCGAACGATGCCGGCTTGTAACGATACAGTGAGTCCAGCTTTGCCGGGTTGAGCTGCCAGACGTGGGCGCGCGTGTTCAAACCATGGGCGACCGCCGCCGCAAGAATGCGTTCCGTCTGTTCGACAGTAAATGCATTGCGCTCGCAGAAGACATCGACAAACTGCGCCAGCTTCTTCTTCGCCACCTGCGGGATCATCTCTTCGCAGACGAGCTTCATATATTCGTCCGGATTCCCTTTGAACTCCGGCGGAACAACGTGCGCCCCGAGCAGCGTAGCGACGACGGTTCCAGGCCATTGTTTTGCCGCATCACGGATCGCTTCGAGCGACTTGACCTCTGAGTCGAGTGAGAGGCCGTAACCGGACTTGGCCTCAACCGTCGTCGTACCCTGGGATGCCATCGCATTCAGCGAGGCAAGGATCTTGCTCGTCAGCTCCGCTTTCTTTGCCTCTCGAACGGCGCTAAGGCTGGATCGAATCCCACCGCCGGCCTCGGCAATCTGCTCGTACGTTGCGCCCTCAATCCTTTTTTCGAAATCCACCAGCCGCGGAGAGATGAAGGCCGGATGTGTATGCGCATCGACGAATCCAGGCATAACGATGCCGTTACGGCAGTCGACTTCCAGCACCTCGGACTGCTTCACCCAGGCATCGCGCTCGGCCTCTTTTCGAGTGCCGACCGAGACGATCTTTCCGCCGACACACAACACGGCCGCGTCTTCGATGATGCCGAGTGCGCGCAGCTCACGTCCGCGCCGCGGCGCCTGCGATCCGCGCAAAGTGAGGAGTTGGGAGATGTTGGTCAGGAGGACGTTGTTCATGCCAGCATCTCCTCGATCGCCGCGTTGACGTGAATCTTCGTTGTGTCAAGGAGCGCGATTTTTCGGTCACCAAGATCCTTGACGATCAGCGGCAGTTCCGTCCCACCGAGAATCAGCCCTTCGATCCTTTTGCGTTCGATCATACGATCGACGACTCGCAGCAGCCCTTCGCGCGTTGAGTCGTGAATGTCTCCCTTCACCAGTTCGTTCATGTACTTGTCGTGGATATACTCCTGCTCGTCGGGCGCAGGAACCTTCAACACAATCCCTTCCCGATCGAAGACCTTCGCGTAGAACGTGCCTTGCATCGTAAACCGCGTGCCAAACAGCGCGAGCGTCTTCAGCCTTTGCCTCTTCGCTTCGCTGGCCGTAGCTTCAATGATGCTGATCAGCGGCAGCGGCGAGCGTTCGCGAATCTGATCAAACGCAATATGCGGCGTATTGGCCGATATGATGGCAAACTTCGCTCCGGCTGCGGCCAACGGCTTTAGCTCCGAAACGAGATAGTCAGCAAGCCCGTCGTAATCACCCGCGGTCACCATCCGCAGGCCCTTATTCATATCCACACTATTAATAAGGATGGGCGGCGCCGAACCGTCCGTCACCCGCGCGCGATAGGCATCGAACAGAAGGCGATAGTATTCAATCGTCGATTCCGGCCCGAGACCTCCGATCATTCCCAGCGTCTTCATTCGTTCTCTTGCATCGGAATGCGAACGTGCTTCTTCGCCGCGAAGTCTTTGGCTTCGTCGTATCCGGCGTCGACGTGCCGGATGATGCCCATGCCCGGATCATTGGTCAGCACGCGCTCGATGCGTTTGGCCATGGCGTCGGTGCCGTCGGCAACCGTGACCTGGCCTGCGTGTTGCGAATAGCCGATGCCAACTCCGCCGCCGTTGTGGATCGAAACCCAGCTGGCGCCGCTGGCGGTATTAACCAGGGCATTCAGCAGCGGCCAGTCCGCGACCGCGTCCGAACCATCTTTCATCGACTCGGTCTCGCGATACGGCGAGGCCACTGAGCCGCAGTCGAGATGATCGCGGCCGATCACGATCGGCGCCTTGATCTTGCCGCTCTTCACCAGATCGTTCATGGCGAGGCCGAATTGTGCGCGCTCGCCGTAGCCGAGCCAGCAGATGCGTGCCGGAAGGCCCTGGAACTTGATGCGCTTCTTCGCCAGGTTGATCCAGCGGCTGAGGATGCGGTTCTCGGGGAAGAGTTCCAGCACTAACTCATCGGTTACATGGATATCCGCGGGATCGCCGGAGAGCGCAACCCAGCGGAACGGTCCCCGACCTTCGCAGAACAGCGGACGAATGTACGCCGGCACGAATCCCGGAAAGTCATAGGCGTTCTTGACGCCGCGCTGGTGAGCGAACGTCCGAATGTTGTTGCCGTAATCGAACGTCACCGAACCCATCTTCTGCAGCTTCAGCATGCCTTCGACATGACGGGCCATCGCATCGAGCGAGCGATCCAGATACGTGTCCGGATCCTTCTTTCGCAGCGCCAGCGCTTCTTCCAACGTCATCCCGTTCGGAACGTATCCGTTCAGCGGATCGTGCGCCGAAGTCTGGTCGGTGAGCAGGTCGGGCACTACGCCGCGCTCGGCAAGCTCGGGAATCACGTCGGCGCAATTGCCAATCAGCCCGACCGATACTGCCTCTTTCTTACGCACCGCGTTCTTCAGGATGCGCAACGCTTCATCGAGCGTGTTGACCATGAAGTCGCAGTAGCCGGTCTTCAGCCGCTTCTTGATGCGCTCGGGATCGACGTCGATGCCGAGGAACGATGCCCCCGCCATGGTCGCCGCCAGTGGCTGAGCGCCTCCCATGCCGCCCATGCCGCCGGAGACGATCAACTTCCCTTCCAGCGATCCGCCGAAGTGCTTCTCGGCGGCGGCGGCGAAGGTCTCGAACGTTCCCTGCACGATGCCCTGCGAGCCGATGTATATCCATGAACCTGCGGTCATCTGGCCGTACATCATCAAGCCGGCGCGCTCGAGTTCGTTGAACTTCTCCCAGTTCGACCAGTGGCCAACCAGATTTGAATTGGCGATCAGCACTCGCGGCGCGTATTCGTGCGTCTTAAAGATGCCGACCGGCTTGCCCGACTGCACCAGCAACGTCTCGTCGTCGGCGAGCGACTGGAGCGAGCGCACGATGGCGTGGAAGGCCTCCCAGGAGCGGGCAGCGCGTCCGGTGCCGCCATAGACCACGAGATCTTGCGGGCGCTCGGCGACCTCTTCGTCGAGGTTGTTCATGATCATGCGCATGGCGGCTTCCTGCTGCCAGCCACGGCAAGAGATCGAAGTTCCACGCGGAGCCTTGACGGGGGTGTAGGTGCTCAGATCGGTTGCAACAGGCATCCCCTGATCTTAGTAGCGTCGCTGGCGGTCGGCAATCACGTAGGCATTTCGCGGAACTGTTTACCAATTGCCAATCTTGATGTTTCCAGAATGGAATTGTCGGCAAAGAGCCCCCTCGCCTCCTATGTTTGACAGCAAAGGAGTTGCGGAACATTCCCCGCTGAATGTTCATCCGCAAAAAGACTTGGAGGTCGATGTTTGATAACGCGGACGTTGCGAGGGCTTTCGCGGGATGACATTCCGTTTCGGAAAGCGGTGCGAAAGTGGCCTTGGGAGGCGCTTGTTCACCAGCCCCGTAAAATTGAACCTCTTGAAGCGAAGCAGCAGGGATGGAACTCGGAACGGAGGTCGACAACAAGGCGAGCCTAGACGAGAAGCGCCGCGCTTAAACTCGTCGCCAAAGATTTGCAAGCAAACGTGCAAGCAAACCCTGGCGGCTAAACCTAAGTTGTCGTTTTGGTGAGCGCGGAAGGACTCGAACCTTCAACCTACTGTTGAGCTGCTGACAATCTGAAATCAATGGTTTCAGCGACTTCCGAGCAGCTCGAGTAGGCAGATCGAGGCGGTTTTGGGCATAGCTGCTACCAAGTTGCTACCAAATTACCTTCAACGATTCGCCCAACCCTCCGAACACACTTGATGCAAGCATTCAGACAATCCTCCGCCAAGTCCCAGTGCCTGCAGCCAAGAAGCGCATCACGGGATTGATTTATGCCAGGTTGACCGCTGCTAGCGCTTTGGAACTTGCCTTTCCAAGCCTATTGATTCCTCGGCCCAAGGAGATGCTGCTCAAAATCGCTTACCTCGCGATTGAATCTCGCAGCGTCATCCACGAATAGCGCGTGACCGGCATCTTCAAAAACATCTGTTTCGGCCTTGGGAAGAATCGAGTGAACGAGTTCCGCTTGGTCTCGATGGTCGGTTCTCACAATTATTAATAAAGGGATCTGGAGGTTTGCCAAAGCTGGGCGCAGATCGTTCCACAAGTACATCTCGGCAAGCATCGCAACAGCTGTAGCAGTCGGCGTTTTCAAGGACTCTGCAACAATCTCCTTGAGGTACGTCTCTGGCTGAGGCTTGTGGTACATCGAGCGAACAAACTTGTCGGTAAAAGCGACACGCTCTGCCTGGACATTGTGAAGAAATTCTGCCCTGCCCTCATAGCCTTTCGGATCCGGATCGGTCCAAACCATCCCGTCCACCAGAACCAGGCCGTTTACAGACGAGGTCCCGAAAAGCTTTACGAAAATCAGTTCGTCGCGCACTCCCAACGACCATCCGACGAGCACTGCTGGAGCGGCATGAACGTGCTCGATTAACTCCTTGATGTCGGTTGCACGTCGTTCGGAGTAATTCCCCTCGCTGGTCTTTTCCGAATCACCTTGTGAACGTGGGTCGAGGGCGATGACATGATACTTGTTGCTCAATCCTTCCAACTGCGGTTTCCAGATGCTTGCTGGCATAGTCCATCCGGGGATGAAAATGATCGCTGAGCCGGAACCGGACTCGAGGTAATGTAAGTGAATGCCATCGCTGGTCTGGAAAAAGCCATCCTTAATATCGGAAGCAAGCAACGGTAACGAACAGAACACAAGGGCCACACAGAGCAGGTATGGACGATAACCGATCATATGGTTCCTCAGCGGTTTAGGAAAGGGGTGGCCGGCGCCGATGCCAATCGGTCTCCATTTGGTATTGCCGGCCGAGATTTAATATTGTCGCCTCTTCGAAGGGCCTGCCAACGAGTTGCAAACCCAGGGGCAGCCCCAGCGAGTTGAATCCGCAAGGGACAGATATCACCGGATTTCCCGTCAGGTTAAACGGAGCGGTATACGCCGCGCCATGCAGATAGCTGCTCTTGCTGATCTTAGGATCTGAGCCGCCAGTTGCGCGAAGTCCGTTCGCTGTGCCATCAAGCCGAGCCGGAGAATCCGCCGTCGTCGGCGTAAGCAGCACGTCGATGCTTTTGAAGACGTCCGCCAATTCGGCGGAGATCAGCGTGCGGGCTTGTTGTGCGCGCATGTAATCTACAGTGGAGAGAAAACCTCCACGAACGATGTTGCGGAATGCATTGCCGTAGCGGCTGCGGACCTCTGGGTCGCGGAAATTCTGGTAATGCGCGCAAAAGCCTTCAATGCGAAGAATGTTGTTATAACCGGCGGTGCAGGCATAGTTGATGTGTGGAATTTTCAATTCCTGAACATTGAAGCCGATACGGCGAAACACATCGACAGCAGCGTGAAAAGCGGCAGTCGATTCGTCCTCCCCACCAACCGCCTCCATGTACAAGGGACACACACCGAGGCGGATGTCGCGCAGCTTTTCTGAAATCAACTTTTGGTACGGGGGGACATCGCGATGCACGCTCGCGCGGTCTTCAGGGTCGTATCCGGCGAGATGTTCAAGCATAATCGCCGCGTCTTCGACTGTGCGTGTAATCGGCCCAATGTGGCCGACCGAATAACCCAGCGTGATTTCGCCACTTCGCCCAACTAGCCCATACGTGGGTTTCAAGCCAACGGTTCCGCAGTTGGCAGCGGGGATACGAATCGAACCGCCGGAATCGCTTCCCACGGAACCCATCGCGAGGGCCGCCGCCACACCGACGGCAGAACCGCTGCTCGACCCACCTGGATCGTATGCAGCGTTCCATGGATTGCGAGCGGGCTTAATGAAATCATGTTCCGTCGCGCCACCCGCGAAGGCAAATTCGGAAAGATGCACCTTGCCCAACATGACGGTTCCGGCATTGCGAAGGCGCTTTACGACATTGGCGTCGCTGCTGGGAACCCAGTCGGCATACACGCGGGAGGCTGCGGTGGTGCGAACGCCTTCGGTCGCAATTAGGTCTTTGTAGGTGATGGGAATCCCGTGCAGCGGACTTGCAATTTTTCCCTGCGCAACGACTTCTGTGGCAGCTTTGGCTTCTTTCAGCGCGATGTCGGCAGTAAGGGTGATGAAACTTTGCAGGCGACCATCTAGGGCGTGAATACGATCGAGATGGGCCTGCGTCAATTCCAGCGGAGAGATCTTACGCTGCGCGATGAGGTTCGATGCTTCGACGATCGACAACAAACAGAGATCACTCATCGCTCTGTCCAGCGCTATTCGTTTTCGCCGTGGGATGCTCTGATCGCGGGCTTTGGTAGAACCGACCGGCCTCAAACAGGAGAGCCGGTTCGACTGAGGTGATCGGAAGGTCTCCCAAGTCGAGTTCGTCCAATGCGCGCGCGGCTTCTATCACTGGAGTTGCGTACGCCTCTAGATCCCGCAGTTCGTCTGGCGGAAGGTGCAAATCATGAATGGGTAGACGTTGAAGATGTCCAACATCTTCCGAGGCAAAGCTACTGCTACCCAACATCAGGTTCACAGCAGACAGCAAGCCGATGAACCTGCGTCGTGTCAGTTCAGCCAGCATAAAAAGCTCCTAAATAAAACGCTCTACGCCATCGCCGCGATTGCTTTTTCGCTGATGGTTATCCCCAGTCCCGGACCTGTTGGGGTACGCATGTAACCATTCTCAAGGACAAACGGATCCTCCAGTATCGTGTTCCCGATGGGATTCTTGCCGATCCAGAATTCGCTGGTAATTGTGTTTGGCATGGCACTGGCAAGATGAGAGCTGGCTACAAAGTGAATGGCCGACCCAATGCTTATGTGCGGAGCGAACGCCAAACCGAATGCGTCGGCAAGTTCGGCGATGCGGCGACATTCGGTGATTCCGCCTGCACGGCAGACATCGGGTTGCACCACGTCGAGCGCACGCTTGCGAATGAACTCACTGGTCTCGTACCGCGTGGTTAGCGAATCAAGGGCGATTGGAATCGTCAACTGTCGAGCCAGTTCAGCGTAACCATCCACGTCTTCGGGAAAGATGGGCATTTCGAACCAGGCGACACCAAGCTCTTCGAGCGCCCTGCCCAAGTACATCGCCTGCGCGGTGTCGTAGCAACCAGCAGCGTCGGCATAGATGATAAAGTCATCACCCATTGCCTGCCGTACCGTGCGGATACTTTTGAGGTCGCCTTTCATTCCACGACCCAACGCCATCTTGAGACCGGTATAACCCGACTTGCGCAGCTCCTTTGCTTCGTCGGTCATCTGTTGGTATTGCTCGTCGGGCGCGTTGAAATCGAGGGTCGGCAGACCCGAAGCGTAGACGCGTACAGATTCGCGAAACGATCCGCCAAGCAACCGAGAGATCGGCACGCCAGCAGCTTTGCCTGCGAGATCCCAGAGGGCAATATCGACCCCACTCATCGCCTCGAGATAAAAGCCGGCTTTATGTCCTCTCACCCGCATTCCCGCGTACATTCGTTCCCACAGAACGGTGACATCGCGTGGATCCGCACCAAGCACGATGCCTGCAAGCAGGCGATCGATAATCTCCTTTGTTACTTGCGGAGCAACGGGCGCTTTCGCTTCGCCGTAGCCAACTGAGCCGTCGTCGGTGGTGATCGCGACAATCACGGTATCGATGGTTTTCGAGTAGATGTACCGTCGTCGTGCCGGAACCGGATATTCCATCGAGATGTCGTGCCGCGCGCTATGCTCGGCGCCACCCCACGCGCGACTTCCCCAATACGCCCTGCTATCAGCAGGTGGCGCTTGAATGGCAAAACTTTCTACCTTGGTGATTTTCACGATTAAGATTCCTTTTTCGAAAAGATAATCTCTAACTGCGCGGCTTGCCCATTTCGCCGAGCCGCCATGTTTGGAATTCCCTGGTAAACCGCACAATCGCCTCGACAATCGCCTCGAACATTTTCTTACCCTGGTCGGCGGTCGCCATCGTTGGGTCGCCGCCATGTCCGAGCGGCGCGATATCGGCACGTTTGCGTCCGTAGGCGACTTGCGGTTCCTGGTCGTAGCTGCCGACCAGATAGGAACTGCACCAGCGCATAGTCCCAGCAGTGGCGGCGTTCATATCAACCAGTTGCGGCCGCAGGTGAAGCATCAGGGCAGTTTCCTCCTCGCCGCCATGGTTGATGCCGCCTCCCGGACTCCTCCGCAGGGCCTTGATTTGTTCCCTCGCCAACTGCCAATAAGAGGTCGCCGCAATCAACACTTCATGCTTTTCGCGCATCGAACGAGCAACCAGCCGTAGCGCTTCTTCGTTGCCCCCATGACCGTTGAGGAAGAGGAATTTCTCGAAGCCATGGCCGATGAGGTTGATCAGAATCTGCGATGCGACATGCATAAAGGTTTCGGCGTCGAGTGAAAGCGTGCCCGGAAAGTCCAGGTGCTCGCCCGAGAAACCGATCTCCAACCCTGGAGCGACGACGATAGAAAGTTCCTTGCGCAGAATTTGTGCAGAGGCAAAGGCCAGTTCCCTGGCGATGCGGCTATCGACTTCGAGTGGAAGATGCGGTCCGTGCTGTTCGACGGAGCCGGTCGGAATGATTACGATCGGTTTGGAGGGGATGAGTTCCCGAATTTCAGGCCATTTCATCTCCTGTAAGAAGATTCTTTCCGAACTCATGCTCTGTTCCTCGCCTAAAACTCCTGTGTGATCATCAATAGGAGCGGCCCCTGTCCCCAGGGAAATACACCGAACGGGCGCGAAGCGTACAGCTTGATTTCACCGACGGGTGTGGCGTCGCTCACTAACGCCAGCGTTCCGTCGACGGAAACCTGCTGCAGGGCCGCGAAACGTGCACGCCGTTCCATCTCTCCGAATTCTCCTTCCCGCAGGATCTTCGCTGAAAAGGCTTCGCGCAATGCAAACGCAGCCATGGTCGCGAGCGTCGCCTCCAGGTAGGTTTCTTCTTGCAAAACCAACGTATGCCAAAGGCCTTCACTGTGCTGATATCCAGCCAGAGCACGGCACAGAGTATGAAGTCGTTGTTGAAGTTCTTCGTAATTGCTGTGTGCGCTTGGGAGAAATTTCAGCGTTTCCACCAGGCCCATGATCGCCCATCCATTTCCGCGCGCCCAAAGCTGGCCGTTGCGCCCGCAGTGTTCTTCAAAGCCGTGGAAGAGGAGCCCGGTATCTTCGTCCTGCAATGAGCGACAATACGAAATTGCCTCGCTCGCAGACTGATCGAAGTATCTGTCATCACTGGTAACAGAGCCGAGTTTTGCCAAAAAAGGCGGATCGACATCCAGGCAATCCACCCAGATTTGGCGGTCCCAACCGGAGAGGTCGGTGCGATGAATGCGCGCTCCGAAGATATTCGTCGGACATGCGGCATGCATCTCCGCGCGCTTTTTCGCCGCCTCGAGAAATTCCGTTTGGCCGGTAATTTCATAGGCCATCACCAACTCTGTAGCCGGCGCAATGTGTTCAAGCGGCGACTTCGCCACACCTGAAGCCAGGTAAGCACGCAACAATGCCAGGCTATAGGCAAGCGGACCAGGGTCACCCGTCATGCGGCTGGTGTTCATGAGCCCACGCAACGCAATGCTTTCACCGAAGCGCCACATGCGGAAGTGGAGCTGCATGGTACGCGCGGCCACTTGACGAACAAGCGCTAGACGTGCGGCTTGCGGAGCAGCCGTCATCGTTCATCCACCTCTTCCGCGGCAAAGGCTCCCTTCGATTCCGGACGACCCACGAAAACTTCGACCCGATGGTTGCGGGCGGCAGGTCTAGGCATGGCTCGACGCCTGGGTAGCAACGGAAACAGCGACCACCTTCTCGCGGCGGACCGTCCAGCGCACAATAAAATAAGCGGTGATATGCATGAACCCCATCGCGATAAAAATTGGCGTGTAGGAATAATTCTTTATGACGTAGCCGACTATGCCCGCGAAGCCGATCGCTCCCAGGCCACTTCCCAAAGCGACGATTCCGGCAATCGAGCCAACCACGCGCTTCGGGTAAATATCGATGGTCAGCGTCATCAGGTTGGTCTTCCAACTCATGTGCGCAAACAGTACCACGCACATGCAGGCCAACGCACCGACCTGTGAACGCGTGAACACGGTCAGAATTCCGAGCGGCATCATCAGGGCCGACCACAGCAACACGCGATCCCTCGCCTCCAGGATTTTCCAGTTCCGACTCACCAGAAATCCCGAATACCATCCGCCCATGATCGACCCAATGTCAGAGGCGAGGTACGGTATCCAGATCACGGCGCTCATGGCCTTCATCGTCATGCCGCGCGATTCCGTCAGGTACTTGGGAAGCCAGAACAGGTAGAACCACCACACTGGGTCAGAAACAGTGCGCGAAATCAGCAAGCCCCAGGTTTCGCGGTAACGAAGAAGGTCGATCCATCTCACCTCGGGTTCGACGGGTGCCCCTGAAGTCAATTCCGCTTCGCGGATATACGCAAGCTCTTCGTCTGTGATATTGGGGTGGCGAGTGGGTGAGTGATAAAGCAGGAACCACGGAATCAACCACAACACTCCGATCGCGCCCGTCACGACGAACGCCATCTGCCAGTTCCACCGGTGCATCAGATACACCACTAACGGTGGCGTTATGATGGCACCCGCGACGGCGGCAGCGTTGGAGAGCCCATTCAACAGCGCACGTTCCTTCGGTGGATACCATTCCGCCGCCACTTTCTGCGCCGCAATGAAGTTGAACGATTCTCCGACGCCGAGCACAAATTGGAAGAAGCCCAATTCACCAACCGAGCGGGAAAGAGCATTGAGCATGGCGGCAATCGACCACCACGCCATCGCCCCGCCGTATGCGATCTTCACCCCCCAGCGGTCGATAATGATTCCGGCAATGACGTAGAAGCCGGTGTAGGCAACAAGAAACGCCTGCACTACGTGTCCATAGCTAACATCCCCCAGCCCCAGGCTCCTTCTCAATTCGGGAGCGAGTACTGACAGCGATTGCCGGTCCACGTAGTTGATGATGGTGTTCAGCAACACGAGACCGGCGATCACCCACCGCAGGTTTTTTATTTTGAAACGGCTCACGTAGCGATTCTCACAGGACCTGAATTTAACCGATCGTCACCTTTGCCAGTTCACGTTCGTCGAATTCCACTCCCAGGCCTGGACGCTCCGGAACCTTCGCAAAGCCGGGACGGAACTCGATCGGCTCTTTGATCAACACATTGCCCAGTGGGCCGGTGCCCTGGCCCTGATATTCCATAATCAGGCAGTTCGGAGTTGAGACAGCCAAGTGAATCGATGCCGACATATAAAGCACCGATCCGGTGCTGACGTGTGGCGTCCACATGAGCCCATAGAGGTCGGCAATCATCGCCATCTTCCTGCTTTCCGAAATGCCCCCGGCCCGGCATACATCTACGTTGCTGATATCGACCGCCTTGGCTGCGGCCATATCGCGCATCTGGAAGCGATTGGAAAGAACCTCGCCTTTACAGATGGCAGTATCGAGCGCTCCCGAAAGCTCGACGTATCCCTGATAGTCTTCCGGCATTAGCGGATCTTCCCACCAGCCGATGTTGCCCATCTGATCTAATTCGCGGCCCAGTTTGATTGCTTCATATAGCTTGAAGCTGCCGAGCGAATCCGTAATCACCTGTCCCTGGCCTTTGCTCTTCGCCGCATCGGAAACCGCTTGAACGCGGTCAAGCCGCGCAGTGCCCGGTGAAACACCAAGACTCATCTTTACAACGCTATAGCCGCTTTCGAAAGCTTTCACGGTTTCACCCTTGATGGCATCGATGGAGTCGCCGTGAACCCAGATATAAGTGGGAATTTCGTCACGATATTTGCCTCCGAGCAAGCGATACAGCGGCACATTGAGATACTTCCCCAACAGGTCCCATAGCGCCAGATCGACGGCGGCAATTGACTCCGCGAAAAAGCCAGTGGAATACCCGCGCAGGCGCTGCGTCGAGTACATCCTCTCCCACAGCACTTCGACGTTGCGCGCATCTTCGCCAACCAGCACCGGCGCCAGCAGGTCGCTGATGACCATTTTGTGCACTCTAGGTGCGGCAGGTGCATGCGCCTCGCCCCAGCCAACCAGTCCTTGATTGGTCGAAATTTTCACGAACACCAGTTGTGTGTACTTCTTGAACCGCGAAGGGCTGTGCAGGTCGAGACGCTTCCACAATCCGACTCCTTCGTTGGTGGCGCCAATGGGAGGCATACTCGTGATTTGATCTTCCGGCGTCTGATCTTTGGGAGTACGCACTACGAACGCCTCGACCTTGGTGATCGTGAGCGCGCCCGTTCCCTTCGATCCTTCGGATATCGTCTGCGCCATAAGGCTGGGAATCTGCGCGATCGATGCAGCCGCAATCGTCGTACCGCCGAGTTTGAGCAAATCACGTCTATCCACCATTTCGCCTCCATTTATGAATGCGCTCGATATGCGCACTTAAAGCAATGTCTGTGCGTCAATTCACAACCACTTCCGCCATGCGATGTTCGTCGAACTCCACTCCCAGCCCGGGTGTCTCCGGAACTTTGGCGTAGCCGGGAAAATATTCGAGCGGGCGCTTCAGCAAAACATTTCCAAGCGGGGCTTTGCTCTGATCGGCATTTTCCAGAATCACGAAATTTGGAGTCGCTGCGGCGAGATGCAGCGAAGCCGCCATCGAAATCGGGCTTACCATACTGACGTGCGGAGACCAGAGCACGCCGTAAGCATCGGCCAGAAGCGCGATTTTTCTGCACTCTGAAAGCCCGCCGCAGTAGCAGATGTCTGGATTGATAATGTCAACGCTCTCGCTCGCAAACGCTTCGCGAAAATGAAAACGGTTGGCAAGAAAAGCTCCGTAGCAAACTGGTGTATCAATGGCTTTCGTCAGTTCCCGGTAGCCAAGGGCATCTTCGGGAAGCAATGGTTCTTGCAACCAACCGACATTTCCTAGCCGGTCCAGTTCCCTGCCGACCTTTACGGCTTCATAAAGCTTGAGTCCTGTGGCGACTACCAAGACTTGCCCTCTGCCTCCGATCACCTTTGAAACCGCGGTCACGAATTCCAGATCATCGATTTTGTGAACGTTCATTTTGACAGCGGAATATCCACTTGCGAACGCGACGCGAGCGCTCTCCGCATACGCTGATGCCGAATCGCCCTTTAGCCAGAGGTACGTTGGAATTTGGTCACGATACTTTCCGCCCAGCAGACGATAGATAGGAACGTTCAATGACTTTCCGAGAATGTCCCACAGTGCCAGATCGATACCGGCGACTGACTGAATGAAGAATCCACTGTCATAGCCGCGCAAACGCTGCGTGGAATACATTCGCTCCCACAAAACATCCACGTTTCGCGGGTCCTCGCCAATGAGCACGGGCGCCAGCAAATCAGAAATAACCGCAACATGAACATGCGGCGCCAGCGGAGCGTGGCACTGTCCCCATCCAGTTATGTTCTCGTCCGTGCTTATCTTCACCAGCGTGAATTGCGTGTGCTCGTTCGGGTATGCGGGGTAATCGAGATCAAGCTTGCGCCACAACCCAGTTCCACCAGTGGTAGTGCCAATCGGATTCATGTCTACCAAACCTGATTCCGGGGCATGGTCGTTGGGCGAACGAACAACAAGGGACTCGATCTTGGTAATTTTCATCTCATGGCCCGTTGCTGGATTCGAATCCCTGTTTTATTAATTCTCCGTCACTCCAACACAGAGCCCTGTCAGAACGAGTATCGCAACCCGAGTTGGACTTGTCGTCCCGGTCCTGCCGTGGTGATTCTGCCGAAGGTGGCTGTTCCGACCACTAGTCCGGGATCGCCAAAGTGGGCATTGTTGAAGGCGTTAAAGAAATCGGCGCGAAACTCGAGCCCTTGCGATTCCCCAATTTTGGTGTTCTTCGACGCGCTCAGGTTCCAGATGTGGGTTGCCGGTCCGCGAATTACACCTCTCATACTGTCACCAAATGCGTAGTTACCCGCAGAAACGAAGCACGAGGTATCGAAAAACATCAGATATGTCTGCTGATCGGCCGGAAGGTTTCCATTGCAAATCCGGTTAGGTCGAATCGTTCCACGACCAGTGTTAGCTGGATTGCCTGAGACAGTAACCGTGTCAGCATCGCCTGACTGCATCACTCCATCCACGCTCAGGGTCCAGCCTTTGACAAGTTTCCCAGACAGACCGTTCAAACCGTTTCCAAACGGAATCGCATAGACGCCGTCCAAGTGAAACTGTTTGCGGAAGTCGATGACGCAATCACCGCGCTGTCCTGCCACGTAGTCGTATTGGTTTTGCGGCTCCTGAGGATCGGTCCCGGCAAGACTGGTCGCAGCGCTACTGCCGGTGTCAATGCAATGCGACCAGGTAAAGCTGCTCAGCAGGTTCAGATTATGCCAAGTTGCAGTCTGAATGCGGGCATTCAGACCATCGTAGTAAGAAACCGCCGCATTACCCAAAACGCGGATGTCCGCATATTGTTGAATCGGCCGGCGCGATTGTACCGTCCCGGGTCCGGGTGTCAGCGGTTCGTTAAGACTGTGTGCGCTATCGAGGTGCAAAGTATGCGACCCGACATATCCCACCTCAGCTACCCAGTTCCCCGGCAGTTGCCGTTGGACGTTCAGGCTCCATTGCTCGGCGTACCCCGGACCGTAATCCTTGGGAACCGTCAGCAGCCCTGGGGGTGCGGTGCTAGCGGTTCCCGTCTGAAGGTTTGCCAAAGTGAGGTTTGGATTGGTGAGATCGGTAAACAAGAACTGCGTCGCATTCACTGGCGGGTTCGTGTAGAGCAGATTCACGTTCGCCGTGGTCGGTGTCGTGGTAAAAATTCCAAAGCCTCCGCGGACCACGGTGTTGTCGGTGGCACGGTAGGCGAAGCCAAAGCGAGGAGCGAAGCGATTGGCCGGATCGGTCAATGCAGCCGTCGTCCCAGGATCGGGGAACAGCGTCAGCGACGTCCAATCGAAATTGCGGGCATGGCCGCTGACGTCGGAAAATGGTCCCGAGTATTCATAACGCAAGCCGAGGTTAAGGGTTAAACGGGGCAGAATTCGCCAATCATCTTGCACATAAGTGGAGAAGTGGCGTTGGTGAATAAAGCTTTCCCCGATGAGCGGCTGGTATTCCGTCTCAAAGGGCAAGCCGAGGATGAAATCTGCAAACGCGTTTCCGCTGAGTTGTCCGGTGAAGTCGAAGGTCCCCTGATTTCTGGCGTTCACAGAGATGAAGTCCTGACGCCGGCGGTAAAACTCAGCTCCAAATTGAAGAGTGTGCTTTGAGAACTGAATCGTTGCGTTATCGTTCACCGCAGGAGCCGAATAGAGCAAGCGGGGATTGGCAAAGTTCTCGCCAGGCCCCATGTAACCGGTGATGTTGGCCGTCGGGATACCAACAATCAGCGGGTTTGAAAAGTTCAATCCAGCGATCCCAAAGTCACGCAGCGGATCAATATCGCTTCCCTCACGGCCTGTTTTTGTCGGAATCGATTGCCGCACATAAGAAACTTCCGCCTGGTTAAGGAATTTCGGACTGAAGACGTGGCTCTCACTGATAACGTAATTCTGGTTCGATGGCGTTCCCAAGCTTCCGAAGTTCGGGTTGATGGTTACGTTGCGGAAGTTGTCGGTACGCAGGGCAGTGCGAACGAAGAGCGTATCTTTATCTGTAAGTTTGTGGTCCACGCGCCCGTAATACTGATTGTCGTCGTTGCTGTTGCTGCCGGTATTGACGTAGTTCACTCCAGTGCCTGGAAGGTTCGGCAACGGCACATATTTCAGCAGCGCGGTGGCCTGCGACGAGATCATCCCCGACGGAATCATGTTGTTGGTAAATGGCTGGCCAGTGAACGGATTCTTGATAACAATGCTGGGTAGCAAGGCTGAGAAATCGCCGTTTCGCATTGCCTGTGTTGCGTCCGTTCCTTGCAGCGTTGTGCGAGTGCGGAGGCGGTCTCCCTGATAGCCAAAGAAGAAGAACGTGCGATTGTGGCCATTATAAATCTTGGGGATCACGATCGGCCCACCGATGGTGCCTCCAAACTGGTTGTAACGGAGAGGTGGCTTCTTCGCGTCGAAATATGACCGCGCATTTAGCGCGTCGTTCTTTAGGTATTCGAATGCTGAACCGTGGATCTGGTTCCCGCCGGACTTGGTGATCATATTGACCTGCGCACCCGAATATTCCCCATACGCTGCGGAATACTGTCCACTGAGCACACTGACTTCGCTAATAACATCGAGCGCGGGGACGAAAGAGCTGCCATTTACGAACGCGTCGATGAAGCTGACGCCATCGAGACGATAGTTGTTGTCGAATTGGCGCTGCCCATTGACGGAAAGATTCAGGGATTGAGTGCGTCCTAGGTCGTTTTGGTTGCCGTCGAGTGCGCCGTTGGCGCCGGGTACAAGTTGAGCAAGCGCCACGAAATCTCGCTGCGGCACAGGCAGTTTTTCCACCTGGGTTTCGCTGATGACGGAACCGAGCGCGGAATCTTCGGTTCGCATTATCGCGGCTGCGGCGGTTGCCGACACCTCAACCGACTGCTCGACACTTCCAAGGACAAGGTTGAAATCAGCGCGGGTCGATTTATTCGCCTGAACGATGATGCCGGTCTCTACCACAGCCTTGAAGGAGGGACTCTCGGCTTTGACCGTGTACGTCCCAATCACGAGCGACGGTATGATGTAGTTCCCCTCACCATCGCATATCACC